>Ga0214921_10005141_pt1 | contig 18692 bp, 23 predicted proteins | sample LL1505_MetaG_FD_177992 | JGI IMG/M metagenome (GOLD analysis project Ga0214921, IMG submission 177992) | Freshwater microbial communities from Lake Lanier, Atlanta, Georgia, United States - LL-1505 | ecosystem: Environmental > Aquatic > Freshwater > Lake | place: USA: Georgia | collected... | reverse complement strand
TTCTGATTTGTTTAGCTTTCTTTGAGTAAGATCCATGTCTAATACTTCTTGTTATTTAATATGATTAGCTCTTTATATTTTCGTTTCAATTTTTATTTTGATTTTGGAATAAAAATTGAATCTGTAAAATTAGATAAAAAGAATACAACAATTATAACAATGGCACAATATGTTAACAATCTGGACTCAATCTTTGTTTCTATTGAAGGAAACATTGGTTCTGGAAAATCTACTTTATTAGCTAATTTAAAAGACCACTTTAAAAATGATAGTAGAGTAGTATTCTTGAAGGAACCTGTTGATGAATGGGAAAAAATCATAGATTCTAAAGGCAATACTATGTTACAAAAATTCTATGGAGACCAAACTGCATATGCTTTCTCATTTCAAATGATGGCTTATATCTCAAGGCTTGCCGAATTTAAAAAAGCCGTTAAAGAGAACCCAGACGCTACTATTTTCATAACAGAACGCAGCTTGGATACAGACAAGTATGTATTTGCTCAAATGTTATTTGATGACAACAAGATTGAAGATGTCAATTACCAAATTTACACTAGATGGTTTGATGTATTTGCAAAGGAATTTCCTATCAACCGTGTTATCTATGTAAAAACGGATCCCAATATTTGCCACAATCGCATTTTGAAGCGGTCTAGAACTGGCGAGGACAGCATCCCTCTTGAATACTTGACAAACTGTCACGAGTATCACGAAAACATGATAACAAAAAGCATTACTGCTCCTTGTTTAACATTGAACGGAAATGTTGATATTTATGAAACTGTAGAAACGGTTCAACAGTGGATTAATCAAATTAAACAATTCTTAAAAGTATAAATTGCAAGTATAAAAATTTATAACAATTATAAAAATTTATAACAATTATAACAACTTAAAAAGTATTTATTTACTATAATAATATACTAATAAATATGTCTCACAACATTGATAAAATTTTTTACATTAACTTGGACAGACGAATTGATAGACGAAATGAAATAGAGCAAGAATTAAATAACATGGAACTTCAATATGAGAGATTTCCAGCAATACACAATGAGAGAGGAATTGTTGGATGTGGTTATTCTCATTTAGCTGTTTTAAAATTAGCGAGAGATAGAGGTTATAAAAATGTTTTAATATTTGAAGATGATTTTAAATTTTTAGTATCAAAATCAGAGCTTGAACATTATTTGGAACGATTGTTTAATTCTTTTAATAACTTTGATGTTTGTTTTTTATCATACAATTGCAGAAATTTTTTGGAAATTCCTGGTCATTCGTTTATTAAAAAAGTTTTTGATTCACATACGGCTTCTGGGTATATAGTAAATGAAAGTTGTTATTCAAAACTGATTGATATATATGAAACAGCAATACCTTTGTTGGAAACAACTGGAGAACACTGGAATTATGCAAATGACATGGCTTGGAAACCTCTACAACATCAAGATATGTGGATTTGTTTTGATAAAAGGCTTGGAAAACAGAGATCAAGTTATAGTGATAACACTAACCGTTTTGAAGATTATCCAGACTGTTAGCGTTTTTATAATCTTTTTATTTTTTTTGATTTTTTGGATTTGTTTTTTCTAGAGTTTTTTGTTTTTCTATAATTTCTTTTATTTTTCCTTGTTTTTTTTATTGTTTTTTTGCCACCCTTTGTTGTAAAGTTTATCAAATCGTTTATTTTTTGTTTATCTTCTTCTGTATAAGGATGACGATAAGGCGTCATATTTTTATTCCATTCCATCATGCGTTTAAGTTCACCATAAGTATATTCTTTTCCATCGCTTAATTTAATTCTAACAGAATCTTGCGTTGTTGGACCTTGAGTCATTACATTTGTCCCTCTTTTAGATGGAGGTATTTCATATCCAGTTGCTGGACGATTTGACCGTGTTCTTCTGGCGACAGGTTCTACCGCATTATTCTGTTGGGCAACGGCTTCTTGCGCGTTACGCATTTCCTCTTCGTAATACTCATTCATATGACCACACTCCTCTGTCATAAATTCCATAAAAGGTTCAATTGTAGCACGATATGTTTCAAATGCGCCATCGTCTCCTTCATCCGTGTTTATTTCATTGCATATATCTATAAACGAATTGTAATAACCGTGGTCATCAGATGTAATGTAATTTTCTTCGTCAATGTGATTTAGATACTCTCTTAAAAATGGTGTATAATCCTGAACAAAATAGATAAAATCATAAGTAGATATAATTTCCGGGTCTTCATAGTCTTGTTCAGGAAGAAAAGGATGTCTTTCTTCTTCGTCTGCCATTATATATACACAAATAGTAAAAATGCAAATAATATAAAAAATTTAGTTTTCTTGTATTATTTTATCGTTTTTTTTGTAGTTTAAATGTTAGAATCTAACTCAATTATCATGGGGTAGTGGTCTGAATTGTATGTTCCGCAAAATTCTTCATAACCCTGGTATATATAAGCCTTTTTAATTTTATCATTCAAAAATGGTGTTATGAGAATGTGGTCAATGAGAGAAAATTCAGTGGGCGTTGAAACACAATTGCTATTTTTATCCCACCAATCAGAAAAACGCAAGGTCTTGGGTATTTTTTCTGCAGCCGTCTTCAATTCATATTTTCCAGAATAGGTTCCAAATTTGCCTTTTATTATGTCTAAGACACGAGAAGTAGGTTTATTATTATTTGAATCCATTATTTCACCATCAAAATCATTAAAATCCCCTAGAACCATGATTTCATAGCCTTTGCTAACATACTGGAAAATAATATTTTGAAGAACTTGAGCTTGGGCTTCTCTCTGCGCACACCTTGCAGAATCTGTTGGAAAAGCAACCAAGTGCGCTCCCACAAATAAAACATTATGGTCGTAGAACTTGAATTCTGTAAAATAGTGTTTGCTAACTCCGGTTAGAGTCGTTGGTCCTGTATATCCACATTTGGACCCCACAATAGGATACTCTATTTTTTCTTCAGTTCTAAAGAGATTAACATTAGGATCAATTCTGGTTATCATTCCCACATTTTGTCCAGTCGCCGAGTCAGTGCCTTTTTTTAAGTAGGGTTTATATCCACTGTTCTCTCCTAGGCTAGCTACTAATTGGTTCAATTCATCGCATCCTTCTACCTCACAGAAATTCACAACATCTGGGTTCAAATCTGCGATAACTTTTGACACATATTCAAGATGAATTGTAGCCTCACTTTCATTTTTCCAACTGCATCCATCTCCTGGACAATTTGATGTTCCAAAATAATCAATGAAAAACCATTCTACATTATATTGCATAATTTTGAATGTGGATTCTCCTGTTGGGACTCTATTTGCAGGAGTCGTTGGAACAGCAGGACATTCAGTATCTGATTTCCCTAATGTTGCCAATCCAACAACGAGAGAAATAAGTATTTCTTTAAATTGCATATTTAATATATTGTTTTATTAATAATTGGTCGGATAAATATATTCTATAAACATCTTATAAAAATTGATATATAAAATCTAACTAAAATATATATCAATTCACATGTTCTCTCCCGTTATCAAACTTCCACAAGCAATTGCTATAACAAAAACTCAAGAAACCCAAGAGACTCAAGATAATTATGTTTTATTCTTTGATGGTTGTTGTAAAGGCAATCCTGGTCCCGGTGGAGCCGGAGCTGTAATTTATAATAATGGAATAGAAATTTGGGCAGACTGCGTGTTTGTTGGTAAAAAGGTTACTAACAATATTGCAGAATATACCGGATTAATTCTTGGGTTAAAACAAGCAGTAAAACTAGGTATAAAAAATATTACGGTTAATGGTGATAGTCAACTCGCGATAAAACAAATGAATGGCATTTACAAAGTAACTTCTGAAAATTTAGTTGAATTATATAAAACAGCAAAACAACTGCAGGAATCATTTGATGGCATTTCATACAACCATGTTTACAGAAAGGATAATAAACGCGCAGACGAATTAAGTAATCAAGGCTTGCTCAAAATTCAATAAAAAATAATAACACTATTATTACACCAAGTAAAAATAACTTAGATATAATAAAACGATAATGTTATAAAATGTTTGACAAAATACAAATTTTAAAATACAAGGGTTATAACCCGGACACAATATTAGACATTGGAGCGTATCATGGCAACTGGACGAATTCTATGATGCAAATATATCCAAACAGCAACTATTACTTATTTGAAGCTATTGATTATGACGAGTTGCATCAATTTAATGACATAAATAATGCAACGGTTTATAACACATTGTTAAACGATAAAGAAGAAGAAGTAAATTGGTATCAAATGAAAAACACAGGAGATTCAATATTTAGAGAAAAAACTCGCTATTTCTCAAACTGTGAGATAATTAAACGCAAATCAACAGATTTAAACACTCACATTTTAAAACATAATATTTTACAAGGCGCGCACAATATACTTATTAAAATTGATTGTCAAGGCGCAGAAATTCCAATATTAAAGGGTGCGACATCTATATTAAATAAAACTGCATTTATAATTTTAGAAATTCCTTTTTTTGGAGAGTATAATGATGGAGTGCCAACTTTTTAGAGCATATTCAATTTATGGACAGCATCGGATTTATTCCATATGATATGTTAGAAAGCCATTATATTAATGGGTTCAACATGCAACTAGATGTGATGTTTATAAATAAGACGCATCCATTTAATAACATTGTTAACGAATCATTACTGTAATTTATTATTTTATCTTTATTGCACCAGTGGGTGTAATAAAGATGACTATTTTGGAATCATTATTAATTTTCAATTAGAGAAATATTTAATCTTGCGGGAGGTTTATATTTTAAAAAATCCAATTGTTTTATAGTAGTTGGAAATTCTTCATAACCGTATATATCTTGCAACATAAGCCATTCAAACATACCACCCACATAAATAAACACATTAGAAAATCCAAGTTTTGCAAGCTGGTCATATTTTTTATATATCTTATCATCACTTGAATTCCTACCATATATAACTATTCTTATTCTTTTGCTTGAATACAAGTGATGATTTATTATTGTTTCTTCTTTGCTAGCCGGAACAGTGTTTAAAATTAAGCAGTCTTGTTCCAATTCAGTAAGCGTATTTATTAATAAGTATATTTCTGGATTTTTTATAGCTGTTTGCATATCTTCAAAATTAATTTTTTGCATAGACTGAGAATTTCCCATTATTTGATTATTTCTTTATGTTTATATTCAAATTATAGCATTGTTTTTGTTTATCTTTTGCCGTTGGTTTATTTATAAAAAAATTGACTATTTTAAACACAATTATTATTATTTTAACAATCATGCCAGGAACTAAACTAACTGTAAAGGAGCGAAAAGAAAAAACCAAAGAAAAGCTGAAAGCGGTTTATAATAACTATGTAACATCTAGAACAAAAGTTCATACATTAGAGAAAAGAAAGACAGCAACTATATGTTTTGATGGCTCTTATAACGAATTAGTAGAATTTTTAGAAATAAAAAAACAGGAACGGAAACTACTAGAAAAAGAATTAAGTAAAGAAAGCATAAACCGTGCGAGTTTGTTGTGTAAATATAGCTCTTTGAAAAATAAAGTTGACAGTCAAACTAGATTAGACAAAGAGAAAAAAGAGACAAACGACATGAAAAAAGAAGAATTGATAGTTGCAAAAACGAATAAACAATTGGCTGCGTCGTTTGATATGATTATGTTAGACAAATTGCCTCTAGAAGTTGTTGATATAATTTCAACTTATCTGCCATATGAAGTAAGAAATTCATTGATTGAAGAGAGAAGACCCTTTAGATTATTCAAAAATCTAACAACTTGCACTCTTAGGTCGTTTCTTATGAACATTTGTTATACAAAAGAATACTTTTCCCTTTTATCTGAAGAGGAAAAACAAACATATATTTACAAACCAGAAAATAATCCTCATCCTTATCTTCCAAACCTACAAAACCCACATCATGGTCATTTTAACTGGAATCCAGATTGGTTGCAATATACAAAAAAAGAGGAGATAGAAACTCGCATAAAATACATTTTCCACTTATTCAAAAAGTCATGTCCAGAGGGTGCTTATAAATTAATGAGAATGTTTCTCGTTCTCATTAAGCCAGATAAAAAATATAATAAATATGATGGTAGTTGGACCCGACTAACTAGCATTCCTGTCTAGACGAAGTATGGTTAATCACTAATGGTTAATTAAAATTAACAACAATTTCAACCTTTTCTTTTTTAATGCTTTTAGTTGCAGAAATAGATAGCTCTTCTCTCTTCTTTCTAGTTTTGTTATTCGCATTTTCAATAATTTGCTCTTTTCGTTTGCTTGTGCTATTTCTGCTATTCATATCTTTCTCTATTGTGTCATAATTGTCCTCTATATATTTAATTACCTTATTTTCAAGGGTCCATTTGAAAAAATTCAATTGACCAATTGTAGTTTCTATGTGAGAACCGCCCTTATAAGGAATGCTTATTCTATCCCAACGACAAAATGGATCAAATCTTTTTTTACTATAAGCCTTCAATTTTAGTTTATAATCCACATAAACCTTAAATCTTACTGTCATTCCGTGAACATCTTCATATGAATAAAGCGTGTAGTATTTCTTGGCATAATTTGTTGCAAACCAATCAACGATTCGCAAAGAAATCTTTGATTCACCAGTTATTATTTTTAGCATACTATTCAAATTATCCTCATTTTTATAAAATTCCATTAAATTTGTCAACAATAAATCGTTTTGCGTTGTATAACTACTTGACGCCATTATCTAAATAATTTGCAGTCTTTTTAAATACTTATCTAATAAAAAAACTAATTTATAAAAAATAATATTGATGTATTGTATAATGGATTTGTCAAAGCTTTGCACACCTGCCATGTTATATTTGGTACTTGCTGCTATCAGCATTGTTATCGGCGTTTTCCAAAAGTTTCAATTTTTCTCTCTTTTAGTTAAAGTCGTTTTTGTAGCTGCTTGGACTTGGTTCTTAAATTTATTGTGTTCTAAGGGATACAAAGCAATCTCTTGGTTCTTAGTATTATTGCCTTTCTTGATTATGCTTGGTGTATTTGCAATGGCGATGGAAGTTGTCAAGTCTGCCAGTGGCTCGCGAATGCCCCCGGCTGTTCAACAACTCAAGAACCAACCCGCCAACACTTATTAAATTTATTAACTACTAGTTGTTAGTTGTCTGTAAACTTTTCTCTCTCTAGAGATGTACTAATAGGCTTTAAGAAATTATCCTGGACGGCAACATCTTCTAAATAGTTGCGTTGCATGAATGGATTCATGCCAATTTGACCAACCATTTCTCTCTCCGCCATTCTATTATAGGTGTCTTCTCTCTTATTCATTGGTTTTTCTGGATTTACAAAGACTTGTTGTTCTTCTAAACTCCAAACATCATTCTCTGATAGAAGCGCTTGTTGAAATGCTAGAGTAGATATTTTGCTTGGGTCTTCATCATCATAATTAATTTGGGTTTGACATTGGCTTTGGTTTTGTTTGCCGCGTCGCGGTTGTCTTGGAGATTTCTCACATTTCTCTCCATTTGTCCACTTCCATTCTATCAAATCATTCCATTTTACCTTTTTTTTATCCATTGAGGATTCCATTATAATATTTTATTAATATTATAATGCGGTGCGTTTAACTTTTAACTATGTTTAATTGTTTAGTAAATAAAAAGGCGTCCTTGCTCGTTCTTCTGCGTTTTAAATTACAATCTAAACAAGAAATTAAAACATTATCCGCATTATGTCCTATATCATTGTTTATTCTATCCAATGTCCATTGCTTTGTTTCTCTCACAAGATCATATAATATATATGTTTTTTCATTGCAGTAGTGACATTTTAATCCACACTCATATAGTTTATCTATTACCTCTATTGTTTTAATAAAAGCAACTTCATCATATCTCTTTTTTATATTGTCTTGTTGCTTGTAACTATTTAATTTTACTTCTAATTGGGAGAACGCTCTTCTATATTCAGGCGTATCTATATTTTGATAGAGCATTTTCAATATATCATCTTGCCTATCTATTAAAAAAGATTCCGGCGGAAGTCCCATTTTTTCAGTTATTTTTCTAGTTTTAACCTCTTTGTGCTCTTTTTTTAATTTTTTTATTAAATATCTATTATTTGTTCCTGAAATCTCAACTTTCTTTTCATTCTCCATATTTAATAACTAACTAAGATTTTATATTTATTTCTTATTTTATTTCTTATTTTATTTCTTATATCTTCGGCCCCGAGTTTTCTTGCTTTTTTTCTTGTTTTGGTTTTTCATGTGTTTTCTAGTTCGTCTTCTAGTTTTTTTTCCACCAAGTTTTGCACCGTTATATCTATCTAAAATTTTATTTTTTTTATCTTTCAATAAAGCGCAAACTGTTCCTTCAATGTTTCCTTTTTCATCTAAATCTAAACTATTCCTACCAACATTTTTAAACACATCATTGCATTTAAATTGCAAATCTTGCAAATCATCCACCAATTGAGAACAACTATCTTCATCGCAGCATTTTTGTTGTAATAAATAGTTCGCAGTTTTTAATATATTTTTCTTTTTATAGGATTGATAACAAGACATTTTACATTATTATGAGATAATATATCTCGGGTCAAAAATAATATCTATATATAAAAAACTGAATTAAACTTAAAACGATATAGTATAGTATATGGCAACGCCTTCTGTAACTTCCGAAGAATGTATTGAGTTGAAAAACATTAAATATAAAACCATGTTGCTAAGCGGGACTCCTGTTAAAGAAACTAAATCCTCTAGTGATTTAACAAATTTGGAAAAATTCTTAGAAGATGATAAGAACAATATTCAAAATGAGCCATGGAGCAAACTTGATAAAACCATAAAAACAAAAAAAATGATGTCTTATGCTGAAGAATATGTCAAAAAGAATAATTTGACGCATGACGAGGAAACAGGGTTGAGAGCATTTTTGAAAGATTGTTTGGACAGAAAACGGTTGCAAAGAGTTAAAGATGTTGATTATGATAAGATTACAGGAGAAGTCAAGGACATTCCTTCTCTTGTATTTAACAAGACAACTAGCCATTTTACTCTGAAAAACCTTGACAAACAGCGGGTTTCTACTTTGAAAAGTTTGCCACCTAAAAAAGCTAAGGGAACTATTAAAAATACCAAAGCTAATGACAACTCAGATTCTGATAATGATAATTGAGAACAATATAAACGCAAAACAATATAATATATTAGAGATATATTATGTTGCTTGAAGACTTAGAAGATTTGGAGGACATTTTAGACGACATTACAGGTACCGAAAGTGAATCCACCGGGGTCTTCTCTGCAGAAGAAGAAACGGACATAGTTGATACATGCGTTCAACTTATGTCGGATTATGTTGATGAAAATCCGATCGCCGTTTCCGAACCCGATTTTCATGAAACGATGATTGAAAATGTGAAAGAAGTTATGTTTATGAATTATGACAACTTTTTTCAAACAAATGCAGACATTGAAGACGAGTTAGAAGACCTTATTTACATTGCAGCGGATATGTTTTATTTGCATATTATGCCAAGGCGTTCTTATAATGATACATTTGAAAAGAAACTATCTGAAAAAGAGAGAAAGCGAGTTATTGAGAGACTTGAAGTATTAGCTGATGTTCCTCAAGCAACGCAGAGGACTAAAGAATGGTATGAAACTAGACACAAACTTATTACCGCGAGTAATGCGTATAAGGCTTTTGAGCCCGATAGCGCAAGAAATCAGTTAATTTATGAGAAGTGTCAACCACTTAAATATGACGAAATGGAAGACCCATTGGATTTTGAAAAGAGTGCAAAATTTGAATTGGTGAATACAGAAACGCCTATGCATTGGGGGCAAAAGTATGAGCCAGTTTCTGTCATGTATTACGAAAACTTGTTTTCAACAGAAGTTTCTGAATATGGGTGCATTCAACACGATAAATACAAGTTTTTGGGAGCTTCTCCAGACGGGATTGTCAGCGACCCATCTTTGCCGAGATTTGGTAGAATGCTTGAGATAAAAAATATCGTGAATCGCGACATTGATGGAATTCCGAAGAAGGAATACTGGATTCAGATGCAACTGCAAATGGAAACATGTGATTTAAATGAATGTGATTTTTTGGAGTGTAGATTTATTGAATACCAGGGATACGCTGACTTTGTGAACGACGGAACCTTTTTAAAATCGGCAAAGGATGAACTAAAGGGCGTTATTATGTATTTTTCAACCCCGGAAGGTAAGCCGAATTATGTTTATAAACCATTGAAACTTGACTTTGATCAAGCCGAGGCATGGGAGGAGGAGCAACAGGAAAAATATAAGAATCTTGGTATGTCATGGATTAAGAATATTTACTGGCGTTTGGAGGAGGTTAGCTGTGTTCTTGTTTTGAGAAATAGAAAATGGTTCCAAGACAATATTCACACTCTTGCAGAGTTGTGGGATACTATTTTGAAGGAGCGGCAAACTGGATGCGAGCATCGGGCTCCCAATAAGCGCGCCAAGAAGGAGCAGCCAGTAGAGGAGACACAATGTTTGTTGAACCTTGACAAGCTTACTGGGAAAGTCACTTTGACCTCGAGTGGAAAGTCAAGTAGGTCAGAAGATGGACCGTTTTTTAAGGTAAGAACAGAGTCCATGGATGAGACAAAAAATAACATAACCAAAAAAGAAGCTTAAAGCCCAGAGGCCCTTTTCTTTAAGTTACTTTAAAGATAATATCTATTTTCGGGAATTTCTTCGAGTCCAAAAGTGTTTGCGAAAGTTAAAAATGGACAAAAAAAATGTCCAATTTTCAAAAACCCAGGGATTTTCTGGAAACAGGATTTTCCAAAATGGGTTTTAGACCAGAATGCTAACATTGCAGATTTTTTCATTTAAATTGCGTTATGCTAATTTTAAAGTACTTTTTGAAAAAGAATTTAGGAACTTTTTATATTTAGGAACTATATACTAATGTCCACTAAAAAATTTAGTTCCAAAAGTTCAAAAATTTATGAATGTTTAGATTGTGACTATATTACGAGCAGAAAAAGTCAATATGACCGTCATATGTTGACATCAAAACATCTAATCCTAATAAATCCTAAAAAAGAGTTAAAAATCCTAACACAAAAAGTTCCTCAGCATTTCTCGTGTAGTTGTGGAAAATCGTACAAACATCAGTCGTCTTTATGTGCTCATAAGAAAAAATGCAGCAGTAAAGAAGATATTTCAAATGCTATTACAGAAACGCTTCAACAACCAGAATCCGTTTTTACACTCCTATTAAATCAAAACATGGAGTTGATCAAACAGAATCAAGAATTCAAGGATCTAATCATTGAACAAAATAATAAAATGATAGAAATGGCAAAAGAGGCAAAAACTATAAATAATACAACAACCAACAATAATACAAACAATAACTTTAATCTTCAATTTTTCTTGAACGAACAATGCAAGGATGCACTCAATATTATGGATTTTATTAATCAGCTCCAATTAAATACATCCGATTTGGACATGGTTGGTCGTGTGGGATACTCTGAAGGCATTTCAAAACTTTTTATTAGAGGACTCAAGGAACTTGATGTATTTAAAAGACCGATTCATTGCAGCGACTTGAAGAGAGAAGTTTTATATGTAAAGGACAAAGATGCTTGGGAAAAAGATAATGACGAAAAGAAGAAAATGAAAAATGCTATAAAATATATTGCTGCCAAGAATTTCAAACAAATACACAAATGGCAAGAAGAAAATCCAGAATCAAATCACTACGATTCCAAAAAAAATGACGATTACAATCAAATCATATTAAATTCCATGGGTGGAGCAACCGCAGAAGAAGATGAAAATAACTATAATAAAATAATACGGAATGTTGCAAAGGAATCCGTTATTGATAAAGAAGGAAACTCGCAATAATATGTTATTTGTTCAAGTGACAAATAATATATAAAAATTAATATGCTTGCAATTCTGGTCCGAGAGCGGGTCCTGGAATCAAGTTAGAGTTTGTAAGATAATAACCAACACGAACTGCGTCGGGTTTCACTGCAGGTGCTGGAGGTAAAGGCTTAGAAATATTTGATTTCAACTGATCGTCTTTATATAACGCGCCACAAAAATCTGCTCTTACGCAAGTTCCATCATCGGGGTTTCGTCTATATTTTAAATTATTTGTAATTTGTGTATAAGACCCAACGCCAAAGCTTGGATAATGCCACCAAATATCATTGTAGTTGTTTTTATTAACATTCTTTCTTCCGGTAAAGGGAAAGCTGTCAGTTAAAATGGGCACATCTTCTGATTTAGGGTATTTTCCAGGATTTGCTAAATTATAGTTGCTGTATCCTTCAAATCTACTAGTGTCAATGAAAACTGTTGTCAATATAACTATCATTAAAAATGTAAATAAAAGAACAATTTCTTTGTTATTTGTAATTTTGTTAACTAGATTCATAAAACTCATTTATATATTTGATATATTTTATTTTTTAATACCCCCTATTAATAATGTATGGAATTGACTTAGAATTTAAATGTAATAATATAATAATTGAATGGATGGAATTGAAATGCGCGTTACGAAGAGAAATGGATACTTAGAAGACATTTCATTTGATAAAATTTTAACTAGAGTAAAAAAACTCGGCCAGGAAGCAAATATTCAAATTAACTATTCTTCTTTGGTTATGAAAGTGATTGACCAGCTGTATGACAAGATTCCAACAACAAAGATTGACGAATTAACTGCTGAACAGTGTGCCGTTATGTCAACTCAACACCCTGATTATGGTGTTCTAGCAGGTCGTATTGTTGTATCAAATCATCAGAAGAACACTAATTCATGTTTTTATCAAATAGTAGAAGAACTATACAATTTTAAGGATGTTCATGGAGTTCACAGTCCCCTAGTTAGCAGAGATCTATACACTATTTCTCGCGAGATGGCTAATTATATTGAACCAATGTTTGACTTTTCACGCGATTATTTGATTGATTATTTTGGATTTAAGACATTGGAGCGTGCTTATTTGTTCAAGGCATCAGACAAGATTCTTGAGCGCCCGCAACACATGTGGATGCGCGTTGCCATTGGGATTCATGGAAACAATATGGATGCTGTGAAGGAAACATATGATTTAATGTCACAGAAGTATTTTACGCACGCTACGCCAACGCTTTTCAATGCTGGAACGCCAAGACCACAATTGAGCTCTTGTTATTTGATTGCAATGGAGGAAGACAGTTTAGACGGAATTTATAACACACTTAAGGATTGTGCGAATATTTCCAAGTGGGCTGGTGGAATTGGTTTGCACATTCACAATATTCGTGGAAGCAATTCATTAATCAGAGGAACAAACGGAAAATCAACCGGAATTGTCCCCATGTTGAAGGTATTCAATGACACCGCGCGGTTTATTAACCAGGGTGGTAAGCGCAATGGATCATTTGCAATTTATTTGGAACCGTGGCACCCAGATGTTGAGGATTTCTTGGAGATGAAGAAGAACCACGGTGACGAGGAAATGAAGGCTCGCGATTTGTTTTACGCATTATGGGTTCCAGATTTGTTCATGGAACGCGTTAAGGAAAACGGGAAGTGGTCGCTCTTTTGTCCGAATGAATGTCCTGGTCTAGCCGATGTTTATGGTGAAGCTTTTAAGGAACTATATGAAAAGTACGAATCGTCACCAAATGTTCGCAAGTCTGTAAATGCTCGTGACTTGTGGTTTAAGATTTTGGATGCGCAGATGGAGACCGGAACGCCTTACCTACTTTATAAAGATGCTTGTAACAATAAGTCAAATCAAAAGAATCTTGGTACCATTAAGAGCAGCAATTTATGTTGCGAAATAGTTGAGTACTCAGACGATAATGAGACAGCGGTTTGCAACTTGGCGTCAATTGCTCTACCAACTTTTGTAAATAAAGAAACAAAAGAGATTGACTATGATAAGCTTCACAAAGTCACCAAGGTTGTAACTAGCAATTTGAACAGAGTTATTGATATTAACTTTTATCCCACTGAGAAGACTAGACGCAGTAATTTGCTTCACAGGCCGATTGGAATTGGTGTTCAAGGACTCGCTGATGCATTTATTATGATGGACATTGCATTTCATAGCGATGAAGCGAAGGCAGTAAATAAGTTAATTTTTGAGACCATTTATCATGCCGCATTAGAACGCAGCAATGAAATGGCAATTCAAGTTAAAAAGCAAACTTATCTTACTTCCGATAGTTCTAGAATTGTTTCAGAATTGTCATTGAAATATAGCCTAAGTGCTGAACATTGCGGCGCCTACGCGTCATTTGAAGGTTCGCCAGCTAGCCAAGGAATTTTACAGTTTGATATGTGGGGGGTTACACCTTCAGAGAGGTATGATTGGACTGCATTAAAAACATCCATCATGAAGTACGGAATTCGCAATTCGCTTCTTCTTGCACCAATGCCTACCGCAAGTACTTCGCAAATTCTGGGTTATAATGAGTGCTTTGAGCCACTCACTAGTAATATTTATAGCCGCAGGACCTTGGCAGGTGAGTTTGTTGTTGCAAACAACTATTTAATGCGCGAACTCATAGAATTGGGCATTTGGAATGACAAAATTAAAAACAATATTATTGCGAATAAGGGTAGCATTCAACAACTGACGATGATACCGGAACATATCCGAAACAAATATAAAATTGTTTGGGAAATGCCAATGAAGCACTTGATTGATATGTCAGCCGATAGAGGTGCGTTTATTTGCCAAAGCCAGAGTTTGAATTTGTGGTTGGAAGATCCGAATTACAATACACTAACATCTATGCATTTCTATTCATGGAAGCAAGGGTTGAAGACTGGTATTTATTATTTGCGAAGAAAGGCAAAGCATCAAGCGCAACAATTTACAGTAGAACCAGAAAAAAATGATCAAGAACCCAAAGTAGATAGTCCTGAACACGATATTTGCGAAATGTGTTCTGCGTAACAAATATTTCAAAACCGTTGCCTAGAAAGTTCAACACTGCGGTCAAAATCTGCACGAGCTGCTTCATCGTAGTTTGGTTCATTTCTCAATAATCCAAGTTTTTTCATCCTGTATCGCAGAGACACATGTTTTTGCTCTGGAATGTCTTGACTCAAGTAGTCAAGATGTTCTGCTCGTTCTAAAGCAGTTAAATAATTTGGATCTCCTGCGTCAATTCGCAGCCACCTATCAGCCCACAAATGATGGTCAACATCACCCATGCAGTTCTCTTTCATAAATCTAAATCTTTCGACAGCATTTACAAGTTTCTCGGCATTAATGTCGCGCGTTTTCCACGCTTCTTTCCAAAATTCAAATTGTCCGTGATAATCTTCCATCGTTTGTTTTACACAAACTAAGAATCTTTGTCTAGCATTTTCTGGCATGTGTAAAATATTGAAATATGCGCTCCCAGGAACTTGCATTCCGTTAATCTGACTTTCGTAGTCCATAATTTATTGTTTATAGTTTAATTTATTTTACTTTAATCTGAATAAAATAAATCAATTTTTTCTGCTTCTTTTTTTCTTAGAAAGCTTACCCCTATTGCGGTGCCTTTTATGTTTTGTGCCACCAAATTTGAATTTGCCAGTTTTTCTTCTGGTGTAAAATGGTACAAGTTGACGATTTGCATCACGAATAACATATCCTTTTTCGTCGCGTTTGTATTGATTGCGCATAGCAATTAAAGTATTTTCTTCAGAGCCCTGCGTTCTTTCAAGCCTATCAACGAGTGCAGGATCTGGCATTTTAAACCTTGCAACCCATTCGTCTAAAGTAACCTGGTTTTCTAGACCCGTTTCATCTATAAGAGGCGGGACTTCTAAGTTGTCTGTTAATCCTGGATGCCTCGTCATAATGGCGGCACGATGATGCAATAAAAACTCAAGTTGCATAACCATTTGATTGTGTTTATCCTTAGTATAAGAATTTGGAGCGGCTGAAAACCCGACATTATCAAAAAACCCTTCAAGAGCTTGGTTTATAACATCAAGCATTTCTTGAGGACTAGCTTTTTGACTCTGGTCCACGCAACAATAATGTCCATTTTCATATTTAATGTATTGGTCTGGATTACACCCATATTTTACATTGTCATTAGAATTGTATTCATTTAGGTATACGGATAATGGCAAAAGATCTTTTCTTTTTTTATAAGTTTCTGTCTCTCCATTATTGGGATTTAATCTTGTTTTTTCTTCATATTTTGCAAATTTTGGTTTAGGTCCTGGATTACAAAAAGTTTCGCCTTTTGTGCTGGGAGAAAAAGAAACGGCATTTGATTGTCTCCAACGCCCATGCATCTCTCTATCTAAATCACTGGAACTTGAATTTTGTTGCGGTTTTGTTGAGGATAATTTATTTCCCATTTGTATATAATATATAATAATAAAATAGTATAAAAATTTATAATAATAATAAGACTCTTATATTTTTTACAACTTTGCACATTTAATAAGAATCGTAACCACCGTCGTAATCGCTTCCATAATAACCTCCTCCATCAATTGTGTATCCAATGCCAATTCCATTTTCATTATTTTCTAATTCATTTTCTCTGCGAAACAACTCGTCATAGTAATCGTTCACCTCATTAAGATCAATATCTGGATATCTCTCTTCAAATGACAAATTTTCATTCGGAGCAACTTGTAAATCTTCTATTGAAAATCCATTACTACTATTAATGGCTTCAAAAGAATCCATAAAATCCTTGTCACCAATATCATCGGGTAAAACATCTTTCAAATAAGCTTCAAAGATACTTGGATGACAAGCGACAACATTGTCGTCATTTTCTCTTCCAATGTCTATAAGCCCTCGCCCACGCTCACCATTATATACATAATCCGCACAATTGGTACAATATCCTAGGAAAACTCCGTTCCATGAACCATAATACATGCAGTTCCGGCACTCCTTGGGTCCTGTGGTTGGCAAATGACTCTGCGCCCATTCCTCGGGAAAAGTTCCGCAATATAGCTCCTCGTCATACGAGTAATAAGCTGGTTTGCCGTTACGATAATGATAAACAAATTCTTTAAGATTGAATTGAGCCATGTCTACAATAATAGTTAAAAAAATAATTTCGGATTATAACGAGTTCAATTTTTTTCTAATACTTCTTGCAAATTCCAAAAGTTTTTCTGTGCCACTGGGTGATACCATATTCTTTAATTCCTTCCAAGTGTTTTTTTGCACCATAACCCTTATTGCTATCAATGTTATATCTTTCCGAAAGCTCAGGATGTTCTTGACATAATTCTTCAATATATGCATCTCTTTCCACTTTAGCCAGAATAGACGCCGCCGCGATACAAGAATATTTATTGTCACCACCTTCAATGCAAACATGTTTTAAAACTTCTAGTTTTTTCTTAGCTTGATTGTATTCTGTATAAGAATTAAAATAATTACCATCAATTAACAATTGAATAAAATCTGGTTTAAATGAAGTTTTGTTTAATATTTCTTTAATGCATTTATGCATAGATTTTTGAGTAGCTTGAAGAATATTTATTTCATCAATAGTTTTTTCATCTTCATATGTCACAGACCAAGCAATTGCATTCTGTTTAATATACTCAGCAGCCTCTTGAATTTTTTGTTTAGAGTGGAATTTTTTACTATCTTTCATTTTAGAATGGTCAAATGAGTCATCTTTAGGTAAAATTGCGGCAGCAGTATAAACTCTTCCAAAAAGCGGTCCGCGACCTACTTCGTCAACGCCAATTTCATGAACGATCGGGTCTTCCAAATAGAATTTTAACAATGGTTCTGCTTTAATTCTTGGAGCGCGCTGTTTTTTAATGGGTTCAGAAACTATATGTTCTAAAGTTGCCGATTCATCATCGTCGTCTGACATGTTCAGTATATTGTGTTATAAGAATATTAAGTTATAAATAAATCAATTTTTTGTTTTCTTTTGTTTTTGTTTAGTTTTTGTTTTTGTTTAGTTTTTGTTTTAGTTTTAAATTTTTTCACTGTATAAATTATACGAATGAATATAATGAAAAATGGTGCATTGTTTCTTTTGATTATTTTGATATTAGGATTAATTCTAGCGCCTTTTTTAGGAGGCAAGATTAAAGAAGGTTATACAAACCAAGCGACGCAATATGCAGATAAAGTGATTTTGGCGTCTGGCGTTACTAATGATTCTAATGCTAGCAGCAAGGGATATGACAACTACGATCATTACAGCAAATCTTCTGCACCTACCACATTTTATGGACCAAACGGCAGTAAAGCAAATGTAATGAAGGATGCTTCTGAATTTTATATAATTATTACAGGTTCAAATGGAGAAACGAGTTCATATTCTACAAAAATCCCGACGAACTTAAAAACAACCTCTGGAGTAAAATCAACGGCATCTACATCAACCGATACTAAAAAAACTGATGGGTCATCAGACAGCATTAGTAGTTTAATGAAGCAATTTAACAACACTACATTTTATGGACCCAATGGTGGTTCTGCTAGATTCTTTTCTGGAAATGACGGCCAATATGCCATTGAGGCGACAAAGGCTAATGGAGATACAACTATTTACACTGCGACAAACACATACACATATAACTATGGAAGTCAATCGTCATCCTATTCCGCTTCTCCTTTTACAAATCCATTCACTTCAT
>Ga0214921_10005138_pt1 | contig 18694 bp, 45 predicted proteins | sample LL1505_MetaG_FD_177992 | JGI IMG/M metagenome (GOLD analysis project Ga0214921, IMG submission 177992) | Freshwater microbial communities from Lake Lanier, Atlanta, Georgia, United States - LL-1505 | ecosystem: Environmental > Aquatic > Freshwater > Lake | place: USA: Georgia | collected... | reverse complement strand
TCCAAGCAGAAGGGGTGAGTTCGATTCTCATCATCCGCTCTAAACAAAGAAAATGGTATACTAAGACTATGGATCTAATATCACAACTAAAGCTAATTAAGGCCAATGCATTTGTATTTTATACAAAAGCTCATGGATATCATTGGAATGTAGAAGGAATTTTATTTAACCAATATCATAAATTTTTCTTAAAAATTTACGAAGATGTATTTGGATCAATTGATACTTACGCAGAAGAATTAAGAAAACTTGAAGCTTATGCACCTTTTCAAATTGATGAAATATTACAAACTTCTAATGTAAAGTATGATTTTCCAACAACTTCACCAATTGAAATGTTAAGAAATTTATTGGATTCAAATAATCAAATAATTTTAGATTTAAAAAATGCTTTTAGAATTGCAAATGATGCAGATGAACAGGGATTAGCAAATTTTATTGCAGAAAGAATTGCTCAACATCAGTTCTGGAAGTGGCAAATTACGGCATCTCTCAAGACAACAGTTAACTAGACTTATAAAAAAGCATTTGATATAATAATATACGGACCGTCCGATAGGAGGTCCGTATATTAATTTATTCGCTTGAAGGAGGAATAATATGGTTAGCACGTTTACATTGGATCTTTTTAAGGATCCATTTTTTATTGGTTGGGATCGCCATTTTCAAGATCTCGAAAAGGTAATGCATAATTCAACAAACTATCCACCATATAATTTGGTTGAGGTTAGTGAAGATACCTATATGATTGAGCTAGCTTTGGCTGGATTCAAGAAAGAAGACATTTCTGTTGAACAAGAAAAGAATGTCTTAACAATTAAAGGTTCTTCAGAGGAAGATGAAAACAAATATATTCATAAGGGAATTGGTGCAAGAGCGTTTACACGAACATTCTCTTTATCTGAATATATGAACGTAGCAGGAGTTGTCATGGAAAATGGCGTCCTTCGTGTTCTAATTGTTAAGTTGGTTCCAGAAGAAGCAAGACCAAAGACATTTGAAATCCTTGATTCTTTTACACCAGAAGAAAAGGTTCTTGCACCATCTTTACGTAAGAAGAAGAAAGAAATAGTATAATATAAATCTGCACCCCGTCACTGGGAAGTCGCAGACGACGGGTCGCTACCCGTAGGATGGACCTGAGCATGTCTATAAACTGCTCATTAATATTAAGGGGAATCATGTTTGAGTATTACGTAAAGAAAGTTAGTAAAGTTGTGGACGGTGACACAATAGATGTAGACATCGATCTTGGATTTGATATTTCATTTAGTTCAAGAGTTCGTTTAGCTGGAATAGATACTCCAGAAAGCAGAACAACAGATAAGATGGAAAAAGCATTAGGACTTGAAGCAAAAGGTTATTTGAAGCATGAGATTGAATCTGCTAAAAAGATTGTAATTAAAACAGAAAAGATGGATAGCTCTGAAAAGTATGGAAGAATTTTAGGTTGGGTATTTTTAGATGATTCAACAGTATCTTTAAATGAAAAGATGATTGCAGATGGATATGCCTGGGGATACCTAGGAGAAACTAAAGTCAAAGATTTTGATGCTTTAGCAAAGGCAAGGAAGAAAAGCGGGAAGTAATGCCAGTATATGAGTATCGCTGTATTGATAATGAAGAACACCCAATTGTAGAAATAACAAGGGGAATTATGGATACAGAATCTATATACAAATGTGATTCATGCCAAGCATTAATGACAAGACATTTTACCCCGTTTGGAATTCAATTTAAAGGATCTGGGTTTTATAAGACAGATAATCCTAAATGATTTGATGCTATAATTAACTAGATAAACAAGTGTTTATTTAGGGGATATAGTTGACTAGGAATAAATTATTTAGAATAACAGCTGCTACAATACTTGCATTTGGTTGGCTTTTTATGTCCCCTGCTTATTCTGATGACCCCCTAAGCTTAGCAGCCCAAGAAATAGAAGAACTTAACAAGAGCATTGACGACCTAGGCTACAAAGATGAATTTATATCTTTAATTCAAGACGCAGAAGATAAGTATGCCCTTGCAGTATCTGCAAAAGAAACGCAAACTCAAACCTCTACCCTATATGACAATTCTGTTGCCTCAAAAAACACGGCACTTGAACAAAAAGACTTAGCCAAAACAGCAGTAGATGGACAAACAGTAACAGTAGATACTGCTCTAACTAATAAAAACAATGCCTATGATGCACTTGGCATAGCCAATATTAATTTACAAACAGCCCAGCAAGCATTAAATAGTGCTGGTGGTCCTGGTTTAAGATATGACGTTTATAGTTTAATTAGAGTGGATGGTCAAGCAGCCACAGATCAACTTTTATGTAGTGGCACATGGAATTCAAACTATATGAATTTACCAGTTTGTGGTAATAGATATCAAAATTTTATTGTTAAGTTTACTGGCAAAATAACAGTTCCTTTATGGTTTACATCAACAAAATTTGCAGGATACACAGATGATGGTTTTAGAATGTATGTTAATGGAAACCTTGCTATAAATAATTGGCGGGAACAGGGAACAACTTGGAGTGCATATTCTCCAATATACGATGTAAGTGAAGAAAAAGCATTAAATGTAGAGATATGGTGGTATAACGGAGGAGGGCCTGGATCTTATAACCTTGGGTGGGCAATCCCAGGGGGATGGACTAGTGCAGGTTGCGACTATGCTGGAAATCCAAGAGTATGGGGACAAAACTTTAGTTGTAATTTAAATACATTTTCTTCTGGATCTGGAGCAACACAAGAACAAACTAACGACTACAATAACGCACTTGCTGCAAAGAACTCAGCACAGGATGTATATAATGATAAATTAAATGTTTATAACCAAGCAGTTTCAACATTGAATGGTTATAATCAAACCTTAACTAATAAAACAACTGAATATAATAATTCAATTTTGAATGTTGCAACAGCATTACAAAATAAAAATAATGCTATTGATGCATATGAGCAATCAATTAATAATCTTAATAGTGCAATTGATAACGCATGGCGTTATTATGATGAACAATCACAAAGAGAACTCAATGCTGCTATTGCTCAAGCAGCAGCCAACGCTGCAGCCAATCAGCCTACCCCAGAGGCTAGCCCAGATCCAGAACCAACTATTGCCCCTACTACAGAGCCTTCACCAGAACCAACGGCAGAGGAACCACCTACACCAAAGCCAAGCCCAGAACCTACAGCAGAAGAACCTCCTACACCAGAGCCTTCTCCAGAGCCTACAGTGGACCCTACAGACCAACCTGCACCTGAGACTAACCCAGAGGAACCACCAGCCCCAGAACCTACCGTAGATCCAATTGTTGACCCTACATCAGAACCTGGACCAGAACCAAAGCCAGAAGAGAATCCTTGGACTAAACCAGATGTAGAAATTAAAGATGCAGTTTTAGCAGCACTTATTCCTGAAAAGGGAACGGGAACACAAGAAGACTTGTCTAATGTTATTGCAAACCTTACAAGCAAAGATAATAAATTAGTTAAACTTTCTGCTGAACAAATTACAGCAGTTAGCCAAACACTTAGAGCATTGACCCAAGAAGCAAAACAAGAGGTTGCAAGTAATTTAGGTATTAAAACTTCAGAAATTACAAAAATTGCAGAACAAATGAAATCTAACCCAGCGTTAGCGTCCGCATTTGTAGAATTTAACGATAGAGCAAAAGAATCTGCCGAGGGATCTGCTACCCCGTACACACTTGCAGATGTTGTCACTGAGGTACAAATGGAACAATTTTTGTCAGATCCACTGGGGGCTATTGGAGATATAAATCCAGCAGAACTCCTATCTAATTTTTCTGAGTTGGGTAGCGATATGACAGATGATCAAAGAGAAAAAGCACAAGAAGTTATTGTGCCAGTAATTATTGCATCACAAATTGCTGGTGCGGTTATGAGGAGGATAAATTGAAACTAATAATCAAAGCTATCAAGGGGTTTTTAGGCTGGATTAAAGACGCAATTATGGAAAGCATTAATCAGGTATTTACAATCCTGGGCTTTTTTATTGCCTGGCTAACCCTAACTGGGACTGCACGAGACATAGTGGGCTTGGCAACCGTCGCAGCCCTAGCAATATGGCTATTAACCATACCATTAAGAAAAGATAACGAATAGGGTATAATTGGATTATGAAAAGAATAATCCCTATTGCTTTATCAACCCTACTGGTGATACTATTGACTGGTTGCGGCTATCAAGGTTTTTATAGATACCCCTGCCAAAACCCAGAAAACTGGAAGAATGTTGAATGTAATCCTCCAGTATGTGAAGCAAGCGGAACATGTACCAAAGACGTATTTGGTACAGATGTAATTACTACAACTGAAACAGGTACTAATAATGGCTAGAGAAAGATTAACTCCTCAAGATTTAGATGCAAGATTAAAGTTTATTCTTGGAGTAACACTTGGAACAATTTTGTTGTGCACAGCAGTAGGAATACTATACGGACTTCTATTTGTTTCACAACCAATTGGTGCACAGTCAGAAAATGACAAGATGTTCTTCAATGTTCTTGGAAGTATTGCTACTTTTATTACAGGAACTTTAGCTGGAATTTTAATTGGTAATTCTGGAGCTAAAGAAATTATGTCAGCGCAATTAGCAAATAAAGAGATGGATGCAAAAAATACACAGGCGGATAAAAAGTTAGAAGCAGAAATTGATGCTACAGCGGCACGTCTTGCAGCAAAGCCATCTGGTGCAATGCCAGAAGAGCAACCAGTTGACGAGGATTGGGATAAATAATGGCAGATCAAGGAACAGCAGCAAGATTTATTGAAGTTGCTACAGCTGAGTTAGGAACAATTGAAGGTCCTAAAGATAATGAAACAAAATATGGCGCTTATACAAAAGCAAACTTTCAACCATGGTGTGGAAGTTTTGTGAACTGGTGTGCAAATGAAGCAGGAGTAAAGATTCCTAATACTGTTTACACTCCAGGGGGGGCACAGGCTTTTAAAAAAGCTGGCCAATGGATTGACGGAGACCTAGCTGACCCAGAACCAGGAGATGTAGTCTATTTTGATTTCCCATCAGACGGTGTCGATAGAATTTCTCACGTAGGTATTGTTGTTAAAGATAATGAAGACGGAACAGTTTGGTGTATTGAAGGAAATACATCTTCAAAGAAATCTGGAAGCCAAAGAAACGGCGGAGAAGTTTGTAAGCAACTTCGTGCTTTTAAGAAGAACAAGGCTGGCGTAATGATTTCCATAGTAGGATTTGGAAGACCAAAATTTGGAGTAGCAGCTAAATCTGCAGATAAACCAACATCTAAGGCAGTCACAACTAAGTCAAAGAAGTGTCCTGCTTGCGGTAAGTAAATGAATACTTATGTTATTAAGCTAGAAGTAGAAGCACACATACAAGCTTTTAGTGAAGATGACGCAAGAGATTATATCAATGATATTTTTGGAGTTGATGACGAAGTTAAAAACGTTAAATTATTAAGCGTTAAGGAGAAATAATGGCTAAAGAGGGATACAAACCAACGGCAGGTATGCAAGCAGCTGCTCGTCGTGCAATTAAATTAAAAGAGCAGGGCAAAGCAAAAGGTGCTGGAACTCAAGTAGGCTGGACAAGAGCTGGGCAATTAGCAAGAGGAGAAAGCTTAAGTCTATCTACTGTAAAAAGAATGTATTCATTTTTTTCTCGTCATGAAGTAGATAAACAAGGTAAAGATTGGGACAACGCAGAAAATCCATCAAATGGTAAAATTATGTGGTTAGCATGGGGCGGCGATGCAGGATTTTCTTGGTCTCGTAAAATAACACAAAGGGAGAAAAATATGAAAAAGTCAGTAGAACTAAATGAATTTGTAGAAGAAATCAAAGACATTCTTGATAATGTAGTAAATCCAATTGATAATGTAATTGAAATTGAAGATGATTTAGAAAAAGCAAAAGATAAATTTAAAGAAGTAATCAAACCAAGAAAAGGTGAGCCTGCAGACAAAGATTTATATGCAAGGGTTGTTGCAGCAGCAAAGGCAAAGTTTGAAGTTTATCCTTCAGCTTATGCAAATGGATGGGTGGTTCAAGAATACAAGCGTCGCGGTGGCAAATACAAAATTAGTAAAGCAGAAGGAATTGAAGACGGATTTGAAGAATCAGAAATTGAAGATGATTTTGCAAAGAAGTACGATGGATGTGGTTGCGAGACATGTAAGAAATTAGATGTATCATGCGACAACTGTCCAGTATGCTCAAAAGGAGAAATGAATAAGGCTGAGCATATGACAGATACAATGGGCTGCAAGTGTGATGGTTGCATGGAATGTAAGGCTTCTGGCGGATGTGACATGAAGATGTGCAAAGGCCATGACAATATGTATAAGTCAGAAAATTATTATTCAGATAATGAAGAAGAAGATAAATGGAATAATATGGAGAAGGCCTGCTGGACTGGATATAGACAAGATGGAATGAAAGAAAAGGGTGGCCGAATGGTTCCAAATTGCGTTCCAGTAGAAAAAGCAGAAGATCTTACAGAAGCAGATATGGTAGAAAAGTCCTTATTTAGCTTTATGGATCCATATGATTTGATAAAGCGTAAATTTACAACTGCACAAAGAAAGAAAATGGCAGAAGAAGGACATGCAATGCCAGACGGATCTTTTCCAATTGGTAATAAAACAGACCTAATGAATGCAATTCGTTCATGGGGCCGTGGTGGTGCAGATCCAAAGGTTAAAGAACATATTAAGCGCCGTGCAAAAGCACTTGGAGCATCAGATATGATTCCAGAAAACTGGAAATAATATCTAAAATCTGATTGACACAGCCGTAGTTATTCCTGTATAATAATACATAGGGATGCTACGGTTTAGTGTTTAGGAAAATATGTTAAATTTAAACCTTCGTGGTGTAGAGATATTTATAAATAGATCAAAGACAAAAACTCAAGAAGCTTTTTGGAATAATTACGACCTTATAATCTGGAAAAGAAATGCTAATGGATTTACTGATAAAAATGGCATGTTTAGAGACGAATGGGGATTGGCAGAAAAAATAGCTGTCAATGAACAAGGGATCTGGAAGTTACCTAAAAAATATGTCAAATATTTTAAATGATCTAGGAATAGATAAAGATGATTTTGATTGGTGGCATCTAGCAATATGTCGTGGAATGGATACAAATTTATTCTACGAAAAGTACGAAGCAGATTCTAACATAGCCAAAAGTGTTGATGAAGCATGCTTGAGTTGTCCAGTAATTAAAATGTGTCATGAGTCTGGAGTACAAAATTCAGAGTATGGAATTTGGGGCGGCATTTATTTAAACGCAGGAACAACAGATAAATCTAGAAATTTACATAAGACAGCAGAAACTTGGAAGCGGTTAAGGAGCAAAGGTGTTCATTGATAAAAACAAAGATCATTTTAAGCATGGAATTAACCAGTGGACTGGTGATCCAAATAAGCCAGTATTTTATAACAATGATATGGCACAGAAAATAAAACAAATTAAAGTGCCAGTAATGGGATTACAGATGGATATTGCCAAATATCCAGATTTCTTAGCTATTAAACTATATGAAGATAACTTTATCTTTTTTGAAGGAATTAAAAAAGAAATGGTTATTGATTATGTTGATAAAGTTAAGAAGGTAATTGAGTCATATGGAGTAAGATGCGAACTAATTGGGGTGCCAAGTGAAAGAGTATTATGACAGAGTGACCATTGTTTATATACATGATGAAAATGTATATGGGAAAGTTGAGAAAATGGGAGCATTTGCTTCAGAAGTAAGTTATCAAAAGGATAATGTAGAATATGTTGTCCTAATGGAAAATGACGAATTCGCTATTGTAGAAGAAATCGTATTTCAGCACTTTGAGGAAGAAAATTAATGGAAAAAATTCTATGCTATTCATGCAGTAAAACCAAGAACCAATTAAATGCTAAAAGGTCATCCTTGTTACCAATAAATTTACTAATGTGTGAAAGTTGCATAACATCTAAATTTGAACCACGTTGGTTAATTATTTTGGCGGGAAGATCCAATGGTCCAGACTATGTAAGGGATTATGTATTAAAGAAGCGATATGTTGGTAATGAGATATCTGCTTCTGAATTATTAGTTTAATATTCATTTTCCTGTATAATAGAGCATATAATGTCTATTGATATAACTACTATTATCATTTCAATTTCCGCCGCAGTTTTAGGTGGATTTGGAACTGCAATTGTTAATGCGATAGCGCAGGCAAAAAGAGAAGAAACCAGAAAATTAGAAAGATATCAGGACCAACTTAAATTAGAATTAAAGGATTTAAAGATAGCCCTGTACCAGCTTGAAAAAGACCTAACTGAATGGAAAGACAAGTATTATGATGCCATTCAGCAATTAATTGAGGTTAAGGCGGAATTAGAAGAAACATTAATTAAATTATCAATTATACATGTTGAGCATGAAGAAGACTAGACCATCGAATTTATAAATAGTATACTAATAGTATGACCTGTATTGTTGCTATAGCTCAAAATGGAACCGTTTATATGGGTTCCGACCATGCCGCATCAGATGACAAAACTGGATGGATCATTGCAAGAAAAGAACCAAAGTGTTTTAAAGTTGGTCAGTATGGTGTTGCTTTCACAGATTCATTTCGCATGGGACAAATACTTCAGTATTCCTGGAGTCCACCAAAGTACACTCCAACAAAAACAAATTCTGGTTTAGACAAATTTATGAGGACTAAGTTTATTGATTCAGTAAAGGTTGCTTTTAAAGATGGCGGGTTTGGAGCAATAGGACAAAGTTCAGAAGAAGATACAGGCGGAGTTTTTATTGTTGGCTTAGAAGGAAGAATTTTTACGATAGATGAAGATTTTCACGTAGGTGAAAATGTAGTTAATTATATGTCAGAAGGATCAGGCTCAATGTTTGCACTAGGAGCTTTACATGCTACAAAGAATCAAAAGAACCCTAGACTTAGGATTAAAGCTGCATTAGAGGCTGCTTCAGAGTTTTCAATGAGCGTTGCTCCTCCCTTTACATACATTCAGATTTAGAGTATAATTATATTATGAAGTGGCTAAGTAGATTAATTACAGTCCTATTAGGATTAGTTTCAGTCGGTGCTGTAAAACAGTTCTTTGATAAGTACACATTGCTTATATTTGATAAGGAAGATTTAGGGGAAACTCAAGAAGGTTTTGATGCAATGGATTTACGTGGAACTCCAACACATCAATGCATATGCGGTTCAGAAGTTTGGAATGTAAGAGCCGTATTTGACAATTATGAGATAGCAACATATTTCTTGGATATGGAATGCGCTCAATGCGGAAGCTTTGCAACTGCACCAACCCCACTAGACAGAGAAGGATTAGAAAATTGAGAAAATCAGAAAGATTAAGATTACTTGAGATGGAATTACTAAGATCTCAGTTTCAAATTGAATACTTGACAACTGCAGTTAATATGCTTTTAGATCAAGGAAAAGTAAAAGCACCAGATATGGATGCTGGTAAATGGTATAAAGCTAAGTTAGACAACAAGTAGCTATTGACGGATACTTGTATTTTTAGTAGAATAGACCACATGAACAAAAAAATAATCACGGCATTAATTGCCTTAACACTCATTGTACCCGCTACATCACATGCGGCAAATCTGTCTAATAAGACAATCACACCAACTGTTGCTATTTTAGATACAGCATTGGATTCATCGCTTCCAATTTTTAACGGAAGAATTGCCTACGAGGTATGTATTCTTGAATGGAATTCATGTCCAAACGGTAAATCATTTATGGAAGGCCCAGGATCAACAAATCTTCCAGCAAAAATTATTTCAAAGAATGGCTTCAATCATGGTACACAAATGACATCTATTTTTGTCGCCAATAGCCCTAACGTAAATGTTGTATTTGTTAGAATTATTGGAAATACAGCAGGCGGAGATCGACAAATTGCTAATGAAATTACACTAACTAATGCTCTTGATTGGGTATATAAGAATAAAGATACATTAAATATTCAAGCAGTTACAATGGCACAGGGACACCATAATCTAGGATTTGCAACAAACTACTGTCCAAATACTCCAGCAACACAAACACGATTAAAGACATTTGTTTCTGCAGGAATTCCAGTATTTTTTGCAGCAGGCAACAATGGCGATTTGAAGCGTATTGATTGGCCTTCATGCATTGACGATTCAATTTCAGTTGGAGCAGCAACTGCTCAAGATGAGTTAGCAATTTATAGTAATTATGATGTAAATAAAGTTGATTTTATTGCATTGGGTAATACTATTGCTTCTGATGTAGTAACTGGAAAACAAGTTAATGTTCGTGGAACATCTGCTTCTACACAAATTGCTGCAGCAAATTGGTTAAAGGTAAAGCAAGCAAAGCCTACTCTATCTTATCAAGATCTTTATACTTTAATTAGTAGAACTTCTTCGCCTGCAAAAAGCACAAGTAATATTATTGCAAAATTAATGAATAGCACGGCTGCAATTAATGGCTAACATGACTGTACTTGAGGAAATTATTGAAGAAGTTTCACAAGAATTATATCAAAAGCTTTGGAATGCAATTCCAGTTGAAGAACAAACTGAAGATTCATCTAAAGCAATTGGCTTAAATTCAAGAGAAACAACACTTTTCGTAATTCAAACATTTATGAATAAATTTAATGCAGCAGCAGAAGAATTAAAGGATCAAGAAGAGGTCTTGACACCTAAACCACATATAGTAAAATAGGATTATGCAAACATTCTTACCAGAGGCGGACTTTCAAGATACTGCTAAGCATCTTGATCGTAAAAGATTAATTAAGCAAAGTGTTGAGAATTTACAGATTCTCAAATCACTTTCAGGAATGTATGAAAGTGGTGCATGGAGTAATCATCCAGCAGTTAAAATGTGGCGGGGACATGAAGATTGGTTGTTCCTGTACAATGAAGCTATCATACGAGATATAATCCTACGTGGGTATAAGAATACAACCCATGCCTTGTTTGATGAGATATATGAAGAAAACTTCTTGGGATTAGAGTCAGATAAACCTTGGTGGCTTGGAGATAACAAGGTTCATTATACTCATAAGGGAAGATTGTACGAAAAGGATCCAGAACACTATTGGTTCTACCAAGAGTTTGCGGACTACCGTGAATTAGGGTATACTTGTTGCGAATCGTGTAGTTATTTTTGGCCAACACATATGGAGGGCAAATGAATATTACCGATAGTGATTTTGAGAAAACAATTAAAGAAAATGATTTAGTGTTGGTAGATTTCTGGGCTGATTGGTGTGGACCATGTAAAAAGGTTGCTCCAATTTTAGAAGAAATCTCTAAAGAATTTGGATTGACTGTAGCAAAGCTTGATGTTGATTCAAACTCTATCATGGCTGGAAAATACAAAGTTGTATCAATTCCCACCATGATTCTTTTTGAAAACGGTATCCCAATCAAAACCATAGTTGGGGCAAAGCCAAAGCATTTAATGCTTAAAGAACTTGAAGAATGGTTATAGACTTCTGTGATCACAAGAAACACAGAGAAATTAAGGAGAATAAATTAAATGAACTCATTTAAGAAAATCGCTCTAGCCATGGTTGCAGCCATGACTTTGGGCACAATCGTAGCAACACCTGCAAGTGCTGCTGTAATGACAGTTGCTGTATCTCTAGATGGAACTGCCAACACAACGGCATCTGCTATTGCTACACCAGCTACATTGCCAGTACCTGCAGACAATTCAGTTGATGCTGCTGACGCATTAAAGTTTATTGCAACAGTTGATGTTGGAACAAGCGTAACAGTATCAGCAACAAACGCAACAATCGTGTCTGCACTACACACAACTGCTGCACCAGTAGGAGCAACATCAGGATCCTCATCCTTGACAATTGCAACTGGTACAGGAACAACTGCAACATTCTGGGTATATACAAAGACCACAGCAATTGGTACAGTTGTAATCAATAACCAGGGAACAACACTCACATATTATGTACAGGGAACTGCTGGTAAGATTAATACTCTTACAGTATCTGCTCCTGTTGCTGGTGCTGCTGGTACAAAGCAAGACATTACAGTAACTGCAACAGATACATTTGGTAATAAGGTATCTGGTAAGTCAATTACTGCAACAGTATTTGCTGCAACAGCAACACTAGACACAGCAACAGTAACAACTGGTGCCACACTTTCAGATTTTGGAGTTGCAAAATTTGTTGCAACACTTCCATCAACTGGATCACGTTCATTGATCACATTTAGCCCAACAACATCATCAGATGCAACAACTACAGATGTAGTAGGACTAACTGCTCGCACACTTGCGCCATTTGCAGAAATTGCAGTTCGTGATTTAGTATCAGAACTTGCTGCAGAAAAAGCTGCTAAGGATGCCGCACTTGCTGCTAAGGCAGTTTCAGATGCTGCAGTTGTAAAGGCTGCCTCTGATGCCGCTGCTGCTAAGGTTGCTGCAGATGCAGCACTCGCTGCAGAGAAGGCTGCTTCTGTAAAGGCACTTGCTGATGCAAAGTCTGTTTCGGAAAAGGCACTTGCTGATGCAAAGCTTGCTTCTGATGCAACAATTGCTAAGTTGACTGCAGATAATGCTGCAGCACTTAAGGCAATCAAGGCTTCTTTCAATGCACTTGCAAAGCAGTGGAATGCAAAGAATCCAAAGGCTAAGGTTACTTTAGTTAAGTAATTAAATTACGGTGGGGCGGGATAAACTCCCGCCCCATTTATTTAAGAAGGAATTATGGGAAAACATTTAGATAAAGTTAAAAAAGCTTTAGAACAAAGAATTGCTGCTACACCAAATGGGGCTGGTTACAAGAAGCCTGGAAGCATGAATAAAAAGAAGACTGGATATAGAGGACAAAAGGCTAAAGGCCCCAAATAATGTTTAGTGGATTTTGTGAAATAAAAGACTGTAATAATAAAGCAACTAGAATTTCTGGTAAATTAAACGGAGTGATCATAGATATATGTGATGACTGCTGGTATGAGCAGTATAAGTCTTAATCAACTAAATGCTATAATAGATTCATAGATGGACTTCTAGACCCATCTAAATTAAACAACCTATAGGAGAAACAAAATGGACGGAATTAACACAGACGGATTTGCTAACACAGGAGAGCAGTCAGGATCGAATAACATTAACGCAGGATATGCTCCAAACCCAGGATCAGCATTCCCAGCAAAGGACATGTCACAGCAAGGTCCAGCAGGAACTACTGACAAGATGGTTCATACTGTAGCAGAGACATCAGCATTCGGCACAGGTAACTAATTATGTGCAATATGTGTGGATGCGGTAAAGAAGCATTCATGGGCGTAGAATTGCCTAATCAAAATGTTTATGATGTTGGAGCAACAGGACTTGTTTCACAGCCATCAATGTTTGGAACAGAATCAATGAATCCAATTGGTGTCGAAGGAGAAGAAGGCACAATGCATGAAGCATCAGAGCCTAAAGGCCCACTCGGAGAGGATATCGACTAATGTCAGATATTAATGGAACTGGAATGGAAGCTCCTCCAAACCCATCACCAGCAGGTGCTGTAACTAGCAGAGAAGCAACCAGAAAGAATCCTAAACAAGGACTTAGGCCTGGAATCAAAGTAGATACAAATAAGCATGGAATTCGTAGAGAAACAAACTTAGTACCAAAGCCACCAAAGAAATTTGGACGGAAGAAAGTATAATTGATTATCTTAATGACAGCCCACATTTAATTATGTGGGTTTTCATTATTTAAGGAGGCTTATGTCCAGATATATGGATAAAGATTGGCTGTATCAACAGTATGTAGTTCAAGAAAGATCAGTTACAGAAATAGCGGAAGATCTAAAAATACCTAGAAAAAAGATAGTCTTATGGTTAGATGAACATAAGATATATAGAAATTGGAAAAGACCCAATATAAAACCAATTAAGAAAAGTGCTTGACGTATACAAATATATTTAGTATCATTAAGATATGATTAAACCACTAGGAAATATTTTGCTTGTCAAAAAGATTGAAAGCGCAGAAAAAACTACAAAGACAGGGTTAGTTATTTCAGCAGCATTTACAGACACAGGGCCAAGCCAGGGAACCGTTATTGCAGTTGGAAATGGTGAGGCTAACTACAAGGGGGATGTAATCCCAATTAATGATATTGATGTAGGCAATATAGTATTTTTTCCAGATCATGCGGGAACAGATATTGAAGATGAAGACGGAACAAAGTATATTCTTGTAAATTGCAAGAATGTTTTAGCTATAAAGGAGCAGTAATGTCAAATCCAACAGTAACAATTGTGGGCAGAATTGGACAAGACCCAGAGGCAATTGGCTCAAACGGACTACGTTTGCGTGTTGCAACAAATGATCGTGTAAAGAATGACTCAACTGGCGAGTGGGAAGACAAGAACACCTCATGGTGGACAGTAAAAGCATGGAAGCGTCTTGCAGAGCAGTCTATAGACATTCTTAAGAAAGGCCAGGAAGTAATCATTGTAGGTAAGGTATACGAAGAAAACTGGACGGATAAGGAAGGTACTAAGCGTACCTCATATGAAATCAATGCTGAATCAATTGCAGTAACTACATTTAGTTTATCTAAGCCAACTAAAGTAAATAATGATCAGTTTCCATCATATAAAAAGTTTGCGGAAGTTCCCTTTTAAATGATTGATTGGTTGGTTCAGAAGCTATTTTGGTGGACACCATTAAGAGAAGCAATATTTGCTGAGGTTCATATGTATGATGAATTAGATAGAGTCATGTCTGAGCCAACCACAAATCTTTCATGGGAAGAAGGCGGATTATGGTATGGATATTCTTACGATAGTAACGCAGGACGTTACTATTTTGATGACATTGGGCACGATAACTTGCTTGATCTTTTAGCTCAAAGGTTGGATAATAAATAATGTGGTCCTATGTATTAGCAGCAATTGGCGTAACAGGAATATTCTTTGTTGGGCGGAAGACAATATGGGGATGGCTAGTTCTATTAGTAAATGAATGCCTATGGATTGTATATGCCATAACAACTAAGCAGTACGGCTTTATATTTGCAGCTATAGCATACGGAATTGTATATATTAAATCCTATCTTTTATGGAGACGGGAATCAGAAAAGGGGATACAAGCAGATGGCACAATGTAAGTGTGGATTCACAAGAGATACAGATAACAAGTGTAACGGAACACACAAGGTGGTTCAGGCGGTCAGAGAAGAGATTGTAAAGGGATTAGAAGCCCTTCCAGTAGAGTATTCTATAACAAATGCCCTAGGCATGAAGATGATGGCAATTAAGGTGGCTAAAGGTGAATAAATATATCTATGTATGTAGAGTTTGTGATACAAAGATGACCTTTGAAACAAATTCTAGCATGTCCAAATCAATAGGATGTGTTTGTGGCGGGTCAGCAATGTGGATTGGATCAAATATTGACTCCAGCATTTACGAGAATCAGGTGGATTTTGAGTAAGAAAATGACTATCTTTATCCTATCAATCATAGGTATTGGAGCTATTGTCTACAACTATCTCATGCAGTTTAAAGACTTACAATTTAATTCATTCTATGATGATGAAGAAGATACTGACCTATATGACCACAATTAGTGAAGCGAAAAAGTGCGGCGGTAGAAGACATGTTTGAAAATTTTTTAAATGGCATTATATGCAGATTTAAGGGCCATGTGCTGAGAGAAGCAGGAACTTGCCCATATACTGGATCAACCTATGATGTGTGCACCAGATGTCTGATAATGATTCCAATTCAGGTGGCGGAATAATGGGCATATTAGACAACTTAGAAGGATATATAGAGTTTGAAGAGCCATATAAAGTGGCATGTAGTAAATGTAATAAGCTATTTATCAAATCAACTGATGATCCATTTATCTGCCTCATGTGTTCTCAATGAACCATAGATACGGTTGGAGATGTAAATGTGGGTCAGAGATGACCATGGATATAATAAAACTAAGATCCATTCCAGAATGTCTATTATGTGGTGATTTGATGTTTATGATGTACTCCATAGATCCGCAGGGAGCGGTATGGATGAACAAGGCATTACTATTAGAAGAGATGGAAGACTAATATGAGCGATGCTATGTGTGTTAAATATGGATGTGACTATCAGGTAGACCTTGATGGTCAAGTCACATGTAGCAATTGTGGTGCCATGGATTATGATATGTTGGCGGGCGGAACCAAGAGAAATGATACAATAGACCAATGATAACAATACTAGCTATACTGACTACATGGTATCTAACCAAGGTATATTACACAAAGACTCTAAAAGTCTCAATGTATGATTTAGAGCAGCATGATCTGATGCAAGCAACTTGCAGCAAATGTGCTCAAACAATTGTGATCCACATAGAGAATATGAGATCACCCTTTTACTGCCTAGCTTGCAAATAGAGCAAAATACCTGCTAACTCCTATATACCCCCGCCTTTAAACATGTCTCAAATGGCCTCCTATGGCCTTATTTGGCATATTCTACAGACAATCTCTCAAATAAATTACTATTAATTAGTGTCAGATTACTATCTATTTATCGACAAATAGTTATATGGGTAATTGGGCGACTTCCATAAACTCCCCATAATGCTCCATTTTGCTCCACATGTACCCACATGCTCTGCATATTTCAGGGATTTTGTCAATACTCTCGTAAATAGGCATATGTGCCCCCAATCTGTCAATATAAATGTCGACAATTTGTGACAAAATTTGGGCAGATTCTGCATACATTCTATTAGATTTAGTATACATTCTATATATATTTAAATAGATTTGTCGACATTTGTCTACAATTTTCAGGGATTTTTTACATGTAGTCGTAAAGAGAGAATTTGGCCCACATGCCCACAGATTTTATCCACAAAAAATCCACACCCTGTGGATAAGGATGTGGATAATTTGGTGAGGATGTATGTTTATTTAGGCAAGGATAAGTTCTTGAATTGGTATTTCTTTGTTATCTCTTGTATGTAGTTATTTAGTTCATTAGCAAGGAATAGGCCTTCTGATGTCCGCCCGTTTTCCCAGTCATTGTTATGGCGTTGTGCTTGGTATCTGATTGTTTTAACTATCATTTCCATAATGCGGTCAATGGTGTGATAAGGTTGGTCTGCTAATGAATGTGCAACTATAGATGAATTAAAGTAATGGTCATCTGTTGCATTTGCTATTTGTTCTGCTAACTTCATTTCTGTTGTTTTCATTGTTCCGCCTTTCTTAAGTTGTAACCTGCTATTTTACCACAATAGGGAAGGGGTGGCAAGCACGTACTCAGCCACCCCTTCGATCTATGGTTGTTACTTGGCCTTGCTGACCTTTGGCTCTGCAGTAAATGTTACGCCCTTAGCTACTGCCTCTTGGAGAGCTACCTTTGCTGCGCCTGAGAAACGGCCACGAGCTCCTACTGTAATGCCTTGCTGCTTTAGATATTCACGCTTTGTTGTCATTTGTTGTCCCCTTTCAAGAGATCTGATTTATATTTATTATATCAACTATTTACGAATTTGTAAATAGTCCCAGCCGATATTTAATTGTGTCGTAACAGCGCTTACCCGCCCCTACGAATTTTTAATTAAACCTTCACGATCTTTAATTAATCTAGCAATGATGTTGTGGGCTTCAATATTTTCTGTTTCCGAACCACCCCACAAAAGCTTTTGGGCTTTATCTAATTGATCGTTCAGGTATGTATCAGTCATCTTCATTTTCTTCCTCCTCTTCTTCAAACATTGTGTCTACAATGTATTCACGATTCATCATCCATTCAAGGACATCATCCTGATGTTGTTCCGCCCCGTATTCCAGGGAGAAGCCCTGGCCTGCCTCTACAGCCTCACAGAGGTGGTCCCACATCTCATCTATGGTGCACTTCTGCTTGTAGGTCTCATCCTCAAAGATGTTGTTAATTGTGGACCATGTCCATAGCCAAACCAAAGATAGACCAAGGTCGGTGGTGTCAAGAATTTTTAAGCATTCATTTAGTTTATCTTTGTCATCAGGCTTCATCATCTACTCCTATAACGTTAATTGGGTCAAATTCAAACACTTCTTCTTCCTTCATATAAAGTTCATCTTCTTCTTCATATACATCTACTGGTTCAATTACATTATCTTGCTCAATTAGATTCCATTTATCTGTAGTTAGTTTGTCAGCAATGTCATATGCCTCATATGAATCTTTTGCCTCAACTTGTGTCCAGTACATCATTGGCTTTTCACCTAATACTCTAAATGTTGCCATTACAGGTGCCCGTCCTTTCTATTTTCTGTGCGAATTCCAATTGCAAATGATAATTGGTATGTTAAATTATATAGAGCAACCAAGGAGTCAAGGAAACCTTCGAAATACTTTCGCTCCATAGAGTCCATAGCGTCTCCTGATTCATCCTCAATCTCTTGGGCATTCTCTAACTGCTTTTCCCAAATGAGCATTAGGTTCTTTAGTTCTCCGTGCATTATGTCTAATCCATTAATGTCGTAATTGACCATGCGTTGCAAATGGGGCGGTAGTTCAATAGTATTATTCATTATTATACCTTTCGTTAGTAGAGTTCATTATATCAGTAGCCACTGACAATAAATGCCTGGTTGCTATAATCTGTCCATTTAAAGATATGTCTTCAATCTCTAATGACTGATAGTCCTTTGAATCCATGTTA
>Ga0214921_10005137_pt1 | contig 18695 bp, 15 predicted proteins | sample LL1505_MetaG_FD_177992 | JGI IMG/M metagenome (GOLD analysis project Ga0214921, IMG submission 177992) | Freshwater microbial communities from Lake Lanier, Atlanta, Georgia, United States - LL-1505 | ecosystem: Environmental > Aquatic > Freshwater > Lake | place: USA: Georgia | collected... | reverse complement strand
TTGGGCGACATCATGGACTGCCAAAAGCACCTCTGAAGATCGCGTGACATTAATTCTTAAATCCGACGACACATCAAAAAGCATCTATCCTTTTGATTTTGACATCCAGATGACGATCGCTATCAGCGCTAGAAAACTCGACGTAGACGTCACCGTCAGCCACATCAAAAACACTCAAAAACCACGCCATGCCAAAATGCCGGTAGCCCTGGGTTGGCATCCATACTTTGCCTTACATGGTTCGTCCAACATTGTCGAAATTCCTGCACAAACAGTTTTTCCTGTCACGGCACAAGGATTGGCAGGAAAACCCATGCCCGCTAGCCAATTCCTCGGCCCTCAACCGTTCAGTCTTCCAAATGAGAAACTCCAAAGCCTGATCCTGAGCGATCTATCTAGTAACGCCTGCGAGTTAAGGTCGGGTGCCTCGGAAAGCCTTACCATCGAGGCTGGACCTAGTGACCTCATGAAGCACATTGTGACTTGGACGAACGAACCCGACGTTTTTCACTGTGTAGAACCTTGGATGTCTAGACCCGACGCCGTCGCGACGCCCACGGGATGCCGCTGGCTGGACCCCGGAGAGTCTCTCAAGGCATGGCTACAAATTTCAGGGAGATAGGCCTATTTTGACCGTCAAAGAATGCGACAACTGTCAAAAAAACTGACACTGGCGGAGTGTTTTCTAATGACGAAATCATTAGGAAAAATCCACTTCAGTCGCGGCAATTCTCTTGGTTTAAGGATTGCATCAAGTATAATAACGGTCCAGGAGCCTTGGCTACTTGGGACTGTGCATCCGTTAGACTGTGATTATTTGTGTGCTTCCTTGTTCCTGTTGTTGCTCCTGCGGACCACTAGCTGTTGTTGAGGTTAAAAGCATGATTCGGACTAATTTAATTAATTCACGTTCAAACAAATCCCCCAAACAAAAAACCGTTAAAAATGCTGCGATGGCACTGCTTGCCGCACTCATCGGCTTTTCATCGGCAAGTTGCACAACGTCACATTCTAAAAAACCTGACGGAACTGAAGCTGTCTCAGCTCAGAACCAAGAAACGGACGATCCGAGCGCGCTTCAAGATATCCCAGCCGAGCTGCGCGATGCCCATAAATTTGATCCAGCATCAACACTTGATCAAAAAACTGTCCAAGAAAGTGATTTTTACAAAATCAAACAGTCTATTGAACGCAACCGGGTAGCCCTAGAAGCCGCTTGGAAAGAGCAAGAACGCATTGAAGCAAGTGTCCGCTCCTCCTTGACTGCAGAAAACCAACACAAGGCTGCACTTGCCAAGCAGGAAGAAGAAGACCGTGAACGTAAACGTCAGCTAGCGATCGAAGAATTTGAAAATAGCAAAGATCGCCGTGCCAAAGACGAATCGGATGCTGACGAAGAGGTTAAAAAACTTCCAACCATCAAGAAGAGTGAAGTTCTTTGGAAGGGCTTGGAAGACTAATCACGATACATCCAATAAGAATCGCCAGCGCCCCGCCTAAATCGGCGGGGTGCATTTTTTCATTCATTAGGATCCAGGCAAATACTGCTGTGACCACTGGCTCAATCTGACACAAGAGATACGCTTTCCCCAATTCGATTCGGCGAAGCGACCACATAAAAAAAATCCTGGCTAAAACTGGACCCAATAACGCCGCGAGAGCACAAATCACAATGTCACTTACTGTGAATGAGTCTATGGCTCGAGGCAGGTCCTCAAATAGCAGTAATACTCCAAATATCACACCTAACATCAAACCACGCCAGATGACCATCGCTGATGGTTCAATCCCGTGGGCCACAAGCTTTGCAAAACACTCGGACGCGGCAAAACCGGCTCCACTCAAAATGACAATGGTCAGTCCATAGACGTAAACAGCGGCCTGTGCTTCCGTGAACACCTCGGCCATCGCAGCGGGAGATTTGAGGCCCATGGCTAAGGATCCAGCAACAATCAATAGACCGCCTATCACGCCCGTGATGCCAATTTTTTCTTTAAAAAAAACACGACTCGCGATGAGCACAAAAACCAACTCCGTCCGCACCGCAAACGATGCGATGCCTGTATGAATCTGACGCGCACCCTCCCAAAAGGCCCAGAGAGCGAAAGCGGAGAATAATGACTGCCAAATTAGCAGCCAGCGCAGATCTTTGTGTGGCAAAGGAATTCGCCAACCAATCGTCACGCCCCGCCACAAGTAGGTCATGACAAGACTTAACGCTGAAATCAAAAAAACATACATGGACGCGGACAAATGGGACGCCGACAGTTTTCCTACGGCTACGGTCAGCCCCGTACACGCACCACTTATAAATGCCAGCGTATAACCAAACATGTTCTACTTACCAAAACACTGAAGTTCGCACGGCATGTGACCAAGCCGCACAGGAAAAGATCTTATAAGTCGCATCCGCCCAGCCTCAGCCCAAAGCCTAGTACTCCTTGGCGCATGAGAGAGCATCACAATACGGCCGTTTACTGACAACCGCGATTGGATGTGCATCAGAAATTCTTCTAAAAGCGTGCGAGCACCACCCCGCACAGTGCGCATACCAAACGGCGGGTTTGTCACAACAACGTCAAATGGGCCAGCATCAAAATCCAAAGCATCAGCAGCGACAAACACCGCTTCTACACCTGCAACCGATGCCGAGTTTTTCGCGGATTCGATCACACGATCGCTAATATCCGTTCCAGTCAATCGCGCACTCGGCGTTGATCTTCCTGCTATGATTAACTCAGTGCCAGCTCCGCAAAATGGATCGTACACGTGCTCATTTGGTTTGATTTCTGCCAGCTGAACCAGGGCTGACGCAATGGTAGGATCACTGGCGCCTTCAGCAGTGGCATCTCTCCAAGAAAATCGATCATCCAAAAACTGCATTGGAACCAAAACCACATAGTATTGGCAGATTATCAACTCCCAATGAGCACTGCGACCATCGTTGATCAGACCGCAGTTAAACTGGCTCAACAACTCTGCAAAATTCCAAACATAACTGCGAGACCGACCATCATCTCTGCCTAGCCTGATCCGCACAGGACCGGGAGTCTTGAGTGGCGTTGCTTGAACAATTTTTTCGGAATGCTGCCTTAACAGCGCAGCTAAACTGGACTCGGAGAGATCCTCCAGACGTCCTAGATGCACCCCCGCCCTACGCCAAAGCTTATTGGCGCTCAAGTCTGCCCAACGTGTGTTCTCGGCCTTAAGCACACCAGGCTCTAAAACTTCCGCTCCGAGAAAGGGCGCGCGCATTCTGGCAATGGACTCTACACCGTCAGTGAACCAAACGATGAGAGGAGAATCTCCAAGAAGCTCGGGTTGACACACGTCACCGGAAACATCCCCGCGACTCATATCTCGCTGCAAAGTCATAATGGCCTTTGCAGAACTAACGCCAACTTTTTGATTAAATTGCTGCAGCGCCTCTAGCGCTCGCTGGTCGCCACTTTTACCAAGAGCTTCGGTCATTGCCTTGATCTCGCTCTGATCTGTAGCCTTTCCGAACGCATTCAGAAGCAGGTCTGTGATGCTTTGGCGCAATTCACGGGACATATCATCCCAGGAATTACCGATGGCTTGCGCTGCTGCCTTACGGACGCGAGCCTCCGCATCGAGAAGACAACTTGAAGTAAATTCCAACACAACATCAGTTGTAACGGGGGAGTTAATTTTCAGTGCACTGTGGATTGTAGATTTTAAGACAGGACGAGTTAGCTCTCCGCGGCTTCTCGCGTCAAGACTGGCAAAAGATTGAATCGCTGCGCAAACGGACGGCGCATCAAGCCTCGCCATGCGCTTTTGCATTTGTTCGCGATCGTCATCACTAAGCTCACGCCATGCTGTGAACAAATCTCCAATGTCGCGCCGACCCGGGGTCCACGCCTTATCGGCTATGCGCGCTTCGATGAGCTCCAGAGGTACATTTTTCATGTTATTTTAAACGTCCATAAAAATTCGCTGTATGTGTCTCAGCAATTTCTTTGCCTGCAATTCCAGATCGAACAATTTCAAGGAACGTCTCACGGTCATAATCTCGAGTTAGGAAATCCAATCGGAAGTTTTTGACCCCAAGTGACTCGAGACGATCTTTTTCTGCAGCTACTGAAAACGCGCGTTTGCCGTAAACAATGGATTTGCAGCCTTCATGTGCGACAAAGAAGCGTTCTCCTTTGCTGTTTTCAATCTCTAGGGTGCGATATCCGCAAACCTTACTACTGGGGCACCCGTTGTGCAGCGCTGTCAAAGAACATGCCTCGGCGACAAATAAGGGCGTGTCTTTGTATAAAATCGCTTGAGGCTCCGCACCGACCGGCCAGTGTTCCAGCAGACCCGTTAGACTTTCGGCATCGTCTTCAATCGAGAGAGCGATTTTTTGGACGCCCTGATCGCGCCAGTGCTTGACCGCCTCACGGTTCAAGGCATATAGCATAAAATCACTGGCAAGATCATCAACCGGCATGCCCCACTCGCGCAGAAGCTCTAGCGCCCCAGGATTACCAACTTCGTAGGCGCGGATTCCCGCTTCAAGAGCCGCTTTGAACCAAATTTTTAGAACTGGTTCATCCCACGCGCGCACCACGGTTGGAACAGCTAGGCGCAACTTCAGGCCAGTCGCTTGCTGAAATTCCATCAAAGGCTTTAGAAAAATCTCAGGCTTAATGTCGGGTAAAAACATTTTCTTTGGTTCAAAAACGAGCTCCTTGACTGGCACTTCACCAACAAGCTCCCGAATCCAAGGCAGGTAGTCAATTCTGTCAATTTTTAGCGATATTGATGGCTCGCCGGACGTGCTCAAGCTAGACAGTCCATTTTCGATGGATTCAAAAGCCTCCACGGCATGACGCTCGCTAATGCCCACAATCGAATCTGCCAAACCTGGCTCAATTTGTCTTTTTAGATCTTTTAGAAGGCTTCGTGGCACAAAATAATTCTGAGCCACTAGGAAAGAAAATTCCTCCGTGTAAACACCCTGATCTCCAAAAATATGGAAAGTATCCTTTAAGTCTGCGGTAAATTTACCTTTTTGACGGATATCAACTGCCTGCGCGATAACGGCACCCTCGGCGATAACCTCTCTTGCCCTTGTGATCATAGCGCCAATTTTTAAACTACCATCGTCAAGTTCCTGCGTGAATATCCTGGTCTGAACGGCTAACATTGGACGTAAACGGGCATCTACAGGCACGCCAATCATGCGTTCCACCCTACGTCGAAGTTCGTCGCTGCGACTTTTAAACAATTCATCTCCCACTTGGGGCTTGGCTGATCCGGCAGGCAGGCCGATATCCACAATCATGCCACGTGTGGCCTCAAATACATTCCGACCTTTAAACACTAACTCTCGAAGTGAGAAAGCAATCTCGCGATTGCTGTAGCGTCGATCCAAGCCATCAACGTCAGACAAGACGCTTTCGCCATCTTGCGGTTTCGCATGGAATAGTTTGCTGGCCGGAACAACTTTTAGGCCGTCAAATTTTTCAACATCGTCCTCGAGTCGAACGCTTATTGAGTTTTGATTGACTGACTCGATGATCCCTACTCTGATTCCGTGATGAGTTGGGTTATTGAGGTCAATCACGTTCTCGTGATAGCGCCCCTCAAAAAAGAAACTTGTTGTTTGGCGCTGAAACGATAATTGCAAATCCTTGCGGAGTGCGGCCTCTTCGCCAAGTTGATCGCGCGCAACTTCTTTGGCTAGTGGCGGAGCGTTTTCTCTGAGAGTCGATCGCCCAAATAGTTGATCAAGTTTTTTGCGGTATAGCCTCACCACGCTTGTGACATACTGAGCGTCTTTTTTGCGACCTTCAATTTTTAGTGTATCAACGCCAGCAGCGACCATTTGGTCTAACTTGTGAGACGTATCTAGATCGCGCATGGAAAACAAGAAACCGTGACCAGGCTCGCTGATAACCTTATATGGCTCCCGACATGTGTAAGCACATTCTCCGCGATTACCGCTGCGCGCATCAGCCGCACCACTAAAAAAACACAATCCACTGTAGCTGTAACAAAGACTGCCGTGGCAGAATACTTCTAGCTCTGCGTCCGTCGCTTTTCGGATACGCTTAATCTCTTCAGCGGTGAGCTCTCTTGCCAGGACCACCCGTTTAAAGCCGTATTTAATTGCTTCTTTGACGCCTGCAAGATTGTGCACGGCCATCTGGGTCGACGCATGCAACCTCAATCCAGGGAAGTGCTCCTTAGCGATGCGTGCCACCCCAAGATCTTGAACGATGATGGCGTGAACACCGATTTCCTCAAGTGCTGCGAGCGTGTCGATCAGGTCAGGCAGCTCGATATCTTTAATCAGGATATTGAGCGTGACGAGCACTTTCATTCCATAACGGTGTGCTAGCGGCACGAGGCTTTGAAGGTCTTCTAAGGTGAAGTTCTCAGCGCGCGAGCGAGCATTGAACTGCTTCAGCCCCAAAAACACAGCATCTGCGCCGGCATTCAGCGCTGCAAAAAACTGCTCTCGCCCGCCAACCGGGGCCAGGATCTCCGGGATTTTGGCTTCAACCGCTGGTGCGGCTAAAACCTCAGGTTTTTTGGCTATTAATTGCGGATTCTCAAGAGATTCTGCCATGGACCTAAGAGCCTTATTTTTTGAAGCTTTTGCAGGCTTCCGGTTATTTTTTAATCAGCTCCAGTTAACATTTTTAATGTATTTGGGAAAGTATTTTATAGATTCTATATTTTAATAAGTAGTTTCGGTAACTTACAGATCCCCCCACCCCAGCATCGCGGGCAATTTCCTGGCAGCGCCTTGAGTTCTCTTAAAATTGGCCGATCAACCCTCTATGAAGAACGTCGCCCAAATACAGTCTATTGCCGAATCCGGTGACCTCAATTCAGCCCACCAGGCGCTGGATGGGTTGCTTGAGATGGGCCCTCGCAATATCGAGGCACTCAAACTTAGGGCTAGGCTATTTGAAGTTGCTGGTCGTTTTCAGCAAGAGGCAAAAATCTGGGACCAAATCGCCCGCATCGATCGCGACGATACGGATCTTGGTGAATACATTGCGCGCCGGCAAAGCGAAGACCGCGAGAATTTTTATTTTACCGATGCACTGCCGACTGGTGGAAAACGATTTATTGCATTCCCTCGCCGCATGGTAAGGGCCGCTGGAATTGGGCTCATGGGCTGTGTTTTGTTTTTGGTACTAGCCCGACTGTCAGCCATCTGGCCTGTCCTAAATACTCCTATCATTATGCTCTCAGCGTTCGGATTATTTGTGATTGCACCCTGGTTTGGGATTCTCGCCAGCTATGCCAAAAGCCTACGCTACGTGAGCGTGACAAAAGAAGGCATTGAAGTTGCTACACGATTCAAAGTCCATAAACTCGCCTGGGATGATGTCGATCAAATTTACCTCGCACAGGATGATCGTGCCGACACCTATACTTTGAGTCTGGTTGTCCTAGGCAAAGGCAAAGACCACTTAAATTTCGAACTGGATTTCAATGAGAACACCACGCCGATACGAGCAAGGTCCTACTTTGTCCGCGAAATCATGACGGCCTGGGGCGAACCAGCCTACGCTTCCCGCAAAACGATCGACACCGGCACAAGGCCAACGATTAAAGCGTAAAGGATCGTCCACTTATTAGAGAAGGGCTTCACCCACCGATGAGTTCGTTTAAAATACGAATCTTTCTCTTCGTCATTCTAATCCAACATCTTGGCAACTCTGCGCAGGCCCGGGATTATGACATCCTATACGGCGCGGGGTTCTCAGTCGCAACCCGCAATGCACAAATGCCCCGCTTGGGACCAGATTTCAATATTTTCTATGGAGACCCCTCTTGGGGAAATTGCAGCGGTTGCAGCGGCATAGGAGCCGTTGTCGGGGTGGCTCGATTCAAAGAGAAGGAGTATTACCTTGGGCCTGCTGCCTTTGCGAATTTATTCGCCGTCACCTATGCGGAGTTGGCTATCCATATGCGTGAAGATAAGATGATCGGCGCTCGAGGCACCGTTTCTTTGGGTCTATTTCTCATGCCGTTTCTAAGTATTGGGGTCGATACCGAACACTCAGGCCCGCAATTAGAAGCTGGCCTCTCATTTAAAATTCCAGTCCTGAATCCTGATCGTGGGGATGATTAACGGAGCATCGTTGATTTGGCAAAGAAGCCGATTCTTTGATCCCACGAAAGACGAGACTGCCTTATTTCTGTGGCCCTCAGGGGGCCCATTTTTTGACTAAAGCAGCTTTTTTTGCCTAAAAAACAGGCAATATGTGGCTTATTTCATTTTTTTTTGTTATCCACCCTTGACTTATCAGGGGGCGGAATTAGTTTACCCCCCGTGCCAACTAGACCCCTTATATGATTAACGATTTTCTAGAGAGAGGAACTTCAAATGAAAATCAGACCATTACACGACCGCATTCTTGTGAAGCGTCTTGAAGGCGAAGCTAAGACCGCTAGCGGACTTATCATCCCTGACAACGCAAAAGAAAAACCAATGGAAGGCAAAGTTGTTGCCGTTGGTAACGGCAAAGTTCTTGAAAATGGCACTGTACGTAAGCTTGAAGTCAAAGCTGGCGACCGCGTCCTATTCAGCAAGTACTCTGGCTCCGAAGTTAAAATGGACGGTGCAGAGCACTTGATCCTTACTGAAAGCGATATCCTCGGCATCATCGAGTAATGACGCCGGCGATCCCTATTAACAGTTAAATTGAAGAACTCAATAACCATCAGGAGACATCTGCATGTCAGCTAAAGTCATCAATTTCGGCGAAGAATCTCGCCGCAAGATCCTCAAAGGCGTTAACACTCTTGCCGACGCCGTAAAAGTAACCCTTGGTCCAAAAGGCCGTAACGTCGTCATCGAAAAAAGCTACGGCGCGCCAACGATCACCAAAGACGGTGTTTCCGTTGCAAAAGAAATCGAACTAGAAGACCGTTTCGAAAACATGGGCGCACAGATGGTAAAAGAAGTTGCTTCCAAAACTTCCGACATCGCTGGTGACGGTACAACTACTGCTACTGTTCTTGCTCAAGCCATCTACCGTGAAGGTGCAAAACTTGTTTCTGCAGCTCACAACCCAATGGAACTAAAACGCGGCATCGACACTGCAGTTCAAACATTAGTCGCTGAACTAGACAAAATCAGCCGCCCGACAAAAAACCGCGATGAAATCGCTCAAGTTGGCGCGATCTCTGCGAACAACGACATGGAAATCGGTAAAATCCTAGCTGAAGCTATGGACAAAGTTGGCCGTGACGGCGTCATCACTGTTGATGAAGCTAAAGGCATGGAAACAACTCTTGATTTCACTGAAGGTATGCAATTTGATCGCGGCTACCTATCACCATACTTTGTAACGGACGCTGAGCGTATGGAAGCAAACTATGATGACTGCATGGTCCTCATCAACGAAAAGAAAATCAGCAACATGAAAGAGCTTCTACCAGTCCTTGAGAAAATTGCTCAAACTGGCCGTCCTTTCATGATCATCGCTGAAGACATCGACGGCGAAGCTCTTGCTACGCTTGTTGTGAACCGTCTCCGTGGCACACTGAAGTGCGTTGCTGTAAAAGCTCCTGGTTTCGGCGACCGTCGCAAAGCTATGCTTGAAGACATCGCAACTCTAACTGGCGGCATGGTAGTATCTGAAGACCTAGGCCACAAACTAGAGAGCGTTACACTTGAGCAACTAGGCCGCGCAAAACGCGTCTCTGTCTCCAAAGACAACACAACGATCGTTGATGGCCAAGGCAACAAGTCCAAAATCGAAGCTCGCGTTAAGCAAATTCGCGCTGAGATCGAAACAACGACTTCTGACTATGACCGCGAAAAACTCCAAGAGCGCCTAGCTAAGCTTGTTGGTGGTGTAGCAGTTGTTAAAGTTGGCGCCGCAACTGAAACAGAAATGAAAGAGAAAAAAGCTCGCGTTGAAGACGCCCTAAACTCAACTCGCGCAGCGGTTGAAAGCGGTATCGTCCCAGGCGGTGGAACAGCTCTTATCCGTGCGCAGCATGCACTTGACAAAATCAAGCTCAACCCAGAGCAAATGTTCGGCGTATCGATCATCCGCCGCGCAATCGAAGAGCCTCTTCGCCAAATCGCCTTCAACGCAGGACTTGAGCCAGCAGTTGTTGTCGACAAAGTTAAGAAGCACACTGGCGGCGAAGGCTTCAACGCTTTGACCGAGACCTACGAAGATCTCTACAAAGCTGGCGTCATCGACCCAACTAAAGTAACGAAAACCGCTCTTATCAACGCGGCATCCGTAGCAAGCTTGCTTCTTACAACTGAAGCGATGATTGCTGAGAAGCCAAAGGATAAAGACGACGCTCCAGCCGCTGGCGGCATGGGCGGCATGGGCGGCATGGGCGGCATGGGCGGCATGATGTAATAATCAGGCGTCATCCTGAGGCGATAGCCGAAGGATCTCGCCGGCGCAGGCCGTCATCCTGAGGCATTAGCCGAAGGATCTCGCAAGAATCAAGAAAAGAACCCCCAAAGCGAACGCTTTGGGGGTTTTTTATTCAATGCCATAGTGGATGGTGGTAAATTCTGATAACCCAACGAAGTTAGGTTGCATATAGGTAATCAAAAAAGATAGTCAACCTTTAAAAAAGCTAGGGATTACTCCCTCAACGTCTTTGAACAAAGCAGCGTCATTATGGCAAACCAAAAATTTAAAACCATCAGCCCAAAAGAAGCGATCGAGCTTGTGTGTAGCGACATGGCAGTCGTCGTCTCACACGCATCTGGCGAAGCCAGACACTTTTATGAACATATCCATGAGAGGGCAAAATCTGTATCTGGCGTGAATGTCTACGGAGCAAATCCTAGCCGTCCCTATCAATGTTTTTCTGAGCTAGACCTCAGCGCTCACATAAACTTTGATCTCACCTTTTTAAATAAATCCATCCGTCAGAGCAGAAACATTCCACATGTTCACTACACGCCTGGTCACATGTCCCAATGGGCCAGACACATTATTAAATCAGCTAATCGTAAAAAAAAAGATTTAACAACTGATGGCAAAGTGATCGATATTTTTTGGGGTAGCTGCTCCGCACCAGATGAAAACGGGCATGTCAGTCTTGGTCTTAATGCGGTCTACGAGTCTGAACTGATCCACAGAGCGAAAATTGTCATTCTCGAAATGAATCCACATATGCCCTTTACTTACGGTGCAACGTTGTTTCCGGTGGACCGCATTGACTTCGTCATAGACCAAGCTGAGCCACCTCCAACTCATCACTCGGCCGCACCTTCCAATGAAGAAATTCGCATCGGAAACTTCGTGGCGGAACTGGTAGTGAATGGATCCACCATACAATTAGGCATTGGCGGCATTCCTAATGCCGTTGGACAGTCAATGGCTGGACACCGTCATCTTGGCGTTCACACAGAGATGATCAATGATGCCATCATGAGTCTAAGAAAATCTGGTGCAATTGATGGCTCAGCAAAGACACTATGGAAAGACAAGATCATCGCAGCATTTGCGTATGGAAGCTCAGAGCTCTACCAGTTCCTCCATAAGAATCCCGAGATCGAGCTTCATCCTGCCTCACTGATAAACGGCAGAAGTATGATTGCTCAAAATCATAAGATGACGTCCATAAACACTGCTGTTGAAATTGATCTGACAGGACAAGTTTGCTCAGAATCTATTGGCCATAACGAGATTAGTGGCACAGGCGGCGCAAGTGACACCCATGTGGGCGCACAATTCTCGCCGGGAGGCCGCGGTATTATTGCTCTTCGCTCAACCGCCAAAGATGGGATCATGTCAAAAATCGTTTGTGGACTTTCACCCGGCGCTAAGGTTTCCATTCATCGTAATGACGTAGACACGATTGTTACAGAATACGGGATTGCTGAGCTTTCTGGCAAAAATGCAAGTGAGCGCGCGAGGTCTCTCATCGCCATTGCTCACCCAAAATTCCGTGATGAGCTCACCTACGCGGCAAAAAAAGTTGGGTATCTATTCTAACCCAACGGGACGTCCGCTGCGTCGCAGTTATTCAAGTCACGCGGTGACGAAAATTATAAAAGATCGGCGCGCCTATATCGCCAGCCCAGCATCCTCATGGCATCTTCGAATTCATGGCGAAGTATTTGTAGGCAGCGGGCAGCAACAGTCGGGCCTCCAGCATCAAGTGAAAATGCCATAGACGTTCCGACGAGCACCGCGCGGGCTCCGCAGGCACGTGCTTCGACGACTCGGTACCAGTGCGGACACCGCCGTCAAGATAAACTTCAAGTTTTGAGCCTTCAGCTACAAGTTGCGGAGCGATTTCCTGCAGCATTTGGAGCGTGACGTGCGTGCAATCGAGTGGGCGTCCACGTGATTTGCAACAACGATCGCTGTGGCACTTTCTTTGCTTCGGCTTGGGGGGGATTTTAATATTGCTCTCCATGTTCTTAATTCATCAAATCCTCTAAGTCGCAGCGATCTAGACTGAAACCGTCTAAGTCCTTCCCACTCGAGTCTTTTAGACTTCGGCCCCCCTTCGACTTAGATCCAAGGGTTAATGTTTTCACCTCAGCCCGTTTTTCGTCATACACCACAATACTGGCCGTCCCACTACCGATCGAGCACGAACGGTCCGCAAAATTAACTTTAAGATTTTTATAGGTGATCGTCATTTTTCCACGCCTATCTATTGTTGAATTTACCTGTCCGCTGACAATTGTTTTACTGACAACCATGTTAGTTTTTCGATCCCGTTCAGTCTTTATGACGACTGGCGTGCCACCGGGCATCGATATCGAGACATCCATGCCCCTATCTACATCGTTTTCGCCCAGCATGCTTAAGTAGCACTGCGACTCTTTAGTTTCTATCGCACTAGTCCTTACATATGTCTTCTTGGTATCCTCAGAGCTGTCATTTGACGACCATGTCACAACACTTGTTCCCTTTGCTTTGACAGTTTTAAATGCCGTTATTTTAGGGCTACCTGTAATCTTTCTCGTTTCTGGCCGCGTTCGATCATATGACAATTCAAGTCGCGTCCCAGCTGGTGAGGCAAAATTAATCTTTGCGTCGTTTACTGACTTGTCGCAACTAATAGACTCCCCATCGGTCCTCGACCAGTTTCTTTCCGAGTAAGAATTCACCTCCATTTCAAAGAGGCCCGTACTATTTCCATTGTTGATTTTTTTTTGATACCTGCGACCGACGTTTGCCTGGGACGTTACCAGTATTGATCGGCCTTCCGACCATGGTTTGCATGTTTTGCCAACGCTGCCCGCGTCGCCGTCTTCCAAATAGCCCTCTCGATCCAATTTGCCCAAAATCAAATTCACAAAGTCGCTAAGTGGTATCTTTGACTGATCCGCAGCTGACGTCAGAACGTCACCATGGATCAAATTCACGAGTCCGCCAATGACGCGGTCATCACGATAAAAATCAAATCTCGTAGGATCAAATGCCGTTCCAGCGTCCCCATTCGAAGGCGGCGTATAACTCGTTCCACCCGGCTGTCTAGCAACGATTATACATCCGGATATCTGAAACAATGCGGCACAAAGTAACGTGCAATAAACACCATTTAGATTGCTCTTCATGCCATAAGTCTCCACTCGAAAGTTGACGCAAACCATTTAGGAATTCGTCACTTCCTTGATTTTGCCCTAATCATTTCTTTATGCATAATACCCATGACGGCATGATGTAAACAAGATCTGAGCCGCAAACCATGGATCCTTAGTTACTCTTTTTAAAAATTACCGATCAAAAACCTGCTCTGCTAAGTCCGGATCGCGTACATTCACTGTCTTGATCGCAGCAGTACGAAACGCAGCGCGTAATCACTTCCTTTTCGAGCGCTACAGACGCGTTGGCACGACAGAAATCTCGGTCACTTTCTAATGTATAAATTCGGTCAATGTTGGACGGGAAGTATGCTGCACCTTTCGAACCGTTCCCACAGTAATCACCGCAGACGTTCGAACGATAGATATAAGAATAGAATGATTGTTTTTGCAGAAACAGCCCGTATTTCGCCATGCATGCATTGACACCTGACTCGTTATCTATGATCGGCCTAGCTCCATAGCTATTTTTTGTTTCTTCAAGACGCCCTTTGGACTCGTAATAATTTTGAATATCACGGACTGCACACACAGAGTTCGCTACGGCAACATAACCGCCCCTAACAATATCAATTGCGCAATCTCCAACAACCCGAATGGCCTTAATCGGCGCTTGGAGCTTCTCAATGCCTTTCAACGCCTTCTGAAGAGCGATCATGCGCTTTTGACCCAGCCATTCAGCACAGCGGCCGTTCCCTTCGATCAATTGAAAGACGATTTGAGTAAAATCATAGGAAAACTGCGTCATCGAGTGAAACATTTCAGCACTGATTTTTTCCTGACTTTTCATACCAATAGCGAGCTTTGTGATCGCATAAAAACTTTTCGCCGCTACGTACTGACCATTCAGACACTGATACATGGCCGTTCTTTTGTTGACCCCTACCCCATCTTCAAAAGCACGTTTAGCGTCATCAGTCGAACTAACGTACCCGTCAATTTTGCTGAAGTCAGGATTCGATTCTCCACTTGAGCTAGCTGATGAGCCTTCTTCGCCCTGGCCACCTGAATCGTCTAATTGAAAACCAGCACTGCTGCTCGGAAGAACTCCTTTGTTCTGCACAAAGTCAGCAATTTCATTTATTAACTCTTGGGCAAGCTCAATCCCCTGACGAACATCACTGAGACCCTCGAACATCAGCTGAACGTTTTGTGCAAATCCAGGACCGGCAAGTTCCCCGGCGGATTTCAAAGCATTATACGCACAACTCATTGCCGCCTTACTTGCTTCATCAGAGGCCTTTTCCGAATCGGCAATATTACAGCTAAACGCACTTTTTATTTTAGAAGACCGAGGCTCTTGAGTCTTGCATGAGGGAGTGATCGAACACGCCACCATGGTCAGGATCAAATTACGTCGAATTCGAATCACAGTGTCCTCCGCTTACAGTTAAAAAGTCCTTTTGTATCGGTACTTTTCTCAAAAATCTTAAGCTAATTCGTAAACTTCGAAGGATCTGAAAAATCCAAGGTGAATACAGCACCTTGCAGTGCGAGCCCAAGCTCTAGTGTGGCCGCTATAAACACATAAAAAAAATCCTCGCACAACCAAGTGGGTGGGCAGGCTACTAGCAAAAGATGGAATTCGTGGAAAGGCTGAACCGCTGGTTTTTGACTTTTAGCGGACCCCCCTAGTCTTAGTTTCAAAATTGCGCGGCATCGTCCTGAGGATCAGACCCAAGGTCGTCAGGTGCATGACCGCAACGACTATATTGCTGATCACCACCGGATTGGTAAAGCTACCCACAGTGAATGGTGTCGTCAATTTATAGAGGACCTGAACCAACAGCAAAGGCGCCACTAGCAAAGGCTCCCGCTTGAACAGCAGACCTATGGAGACGACAAGTATGGACCCGTACACGGACAGTAGGATGCCTCTGGCTGGGGTAGCCGCGCCGTACACATCTGTCACCCAAGAAGCATCCAAGAGGATACCGGCGCAGACGGGAATAAGAACCGCCACGTTGGTAAGAAGAGAGGCCAGAATCATCTTCCTCATTTTAATAACTCCTCATCCATAACAGAGTTATGCAACGCGCAAAAACCATGAAGAATTGCTGAACACTGCAACCTAATAGCTTGTCTAGTGCCGGTCGACCGGAGTTTTATTATTTGGGTGTACCTGGCTCCAAGTCCGGTGTGCAATTACCGGTTCGGCCTTCATAGAAACAACCAACGGAAGGCTGGCACTGATAGGCTACGCGATTGAACTGGGCGCAGAATTCTGCAGTGGCACCCTCTCCCGTCCAAACCATACACATGTCGTTATGCCGTAGGTACTGGCAGCCTGCGGTCTGATTGCAAGCGGTGCGTTGAAAATTCATGGGAGCGCACGGTGTTGAATTGCCTCCCTGAACACAGCGGATATAGACAGGATCGTACTGACATCCAGATGTTTGGCGACAAAGATCAGGAGCATGATGATGCTGCTTGCAAGGATCCGGAAAAATGGCGTCGACACAGGCTCCAAGATTTAAATCGTACCGGCATTCGTCGTAAGACTTGCAAATGATGTCATCATGCTCAGAACATGCTTTTTCCTTCGTCGACAAACCATCCGCTTTTGCCGTGACAGGGTTACCTAATGCCATCATCATCAAAACTAGGGCTAAACGGATCAAGAAGGCCTCCCATCCAATATTTTGCAGGTCATTTTCGCGAGTTGAGTCTGGGGGAAGTTTGCCAGACTGCCATGATACTTGGCAATTAACTTTTTTTTCGAGATGCTAAAAGGCCCAGCAGCACAAATGGCGCGTTTTTAATCAATGAGCTTTTCTTTTGTTAAGAACGATTGTCCGGCAGGCCTATCTCAAGTGTAAAAACCTAAGCACAGAGGTCTATTGCAAATCTTGCAACCATTACCCACAAAATGAAGCTCGAGAGTCCATAAGCCATGAAGCGGTATCTTACAATATTACTTGTACAGTGGATAAAGCTATGAATGGCTCGAAAGAAAACGAATGTCCATGCCATGTCGACGTAAATCCCATCAACTTTTCCAGAAGCAAACAAATACCCACATAAAGCGTAAAATATGACTGGCATCTCAAAAAGATTTTTAAAGTTGTTAGCGGGGTTCTGAATAGACTCTGGCACCAGCTGATTCATCAGTTCAGGTGTGGCCACTTTTTGCGGGTGAACGCGATTTCCATATAAGAACGAAATCCGCGTCACCGCCATCCAAACCCACACAAGAAACGTCAGTATAAACATCGCCAGCGCTGGTTGGAGAATAGACAATTGCGTCATCATCGTTGGTTCCTTTCATTCGCCTTAGTCTAACCCACGCGACACCTAAACCCAAGACCCAGAGGGGACCCAGAGGGGACACCCACCTGGTTGCCGTTTGATTGGACAGCGAGTTCCCGAGAAAACCTCCATAGTCGTCCAAAGGCCACGACTCCAGCCGACGGGCCATAGACCTTGCCTTGCAGAAGCAAATACCTCTCACAGCCACCAGCCGTTCAGCCCATCTCTAATAGCCGTTAGGAATAGACATTTCCTGGCCTGTGACCGCAGATGCAACACCACTGATGAAAACTGCGGTGAGCAGAATAAAAAAGCTATTTAGCATAAAAGCCCCTTCTGACGCGACATTCAAAAAAACATAAAAGCTAGCTACCGAGAACGTACTTATAGATCAATAAAACAAATAAGCGCGATGTGCCGTACTAGTATCTTAATATCCAGTTCTCGTTGGTGAAACTCCTTGCGAGACACCACTTTTTTTTTGAGCTTACAGAAAACGGCTTAATGCTGTGCGCTGAATCGATGAAATCTTTCAAACGACCTTGTTCTTTTTCATCGTAGTATTTTTTTTGAGAGGAAAGCCCATTCCACTGCATCAATGTAGTCAGCAAAGCAATAAAAATCACAGCCTTCCTAGAGTTGTTTTTAACACCGCAAGAACCCCATTCCAGAGACCTTTCCTTTCAACTGTTCCCAGAACGTCACTGTCGCGCGGTTTCAACCTCAATCTGACGACAAACCATATTGATTTGATCATCGGCAGGACATGGCAATCTGCCTCTTGTCTGCTCCTCACTTGTGCCAAATTTTGTGACCTTTTTGTGGGGATCCTCAGCAGGATCCGAGATGATGTAGCAAACCCCATTACATTTCCAGACTTCAGCAAAAATATCTGCCGGTACGACGCGACGACCCTCCGGAGTGATGCGCACCCATTCCTGACGCGCAGGCCCGTTGCAATTCTGAGGTAGTATCTCTTTAAGAACACCAACAGAGAGCGAACTATTTTGAGCGTCTTCCGTCAGGTCACTCACGAAAACTTCATTACACTTTAAAGAGTAGTAAACTCTCTTCGCTCCAAAGTAACCGTCCTGAACCGCGATGATCGGAGCTAGTCCATACTTTTTGGGCTCCTCACTGGGCTCCTCATTGGCCACCTCGCTAGCCAGAGCTTTCACACTTAATTGTAACGTGACGAACGATAAAATACACAAAAAAGTCCTAAACATCATCGTAGTACCTTTCCTGAACTCTAGAAATCCATAACCCCATCCAACAAGCAAATGACTCACCAACTGTAACCAGAATTTGTCGAAATTGGAAACTCCTTCTAAGGGGGGCAGCTGAGTTTGAGCGATTAAAAATTCCTTAAAAACGTGTGGAGGAACTATTGGTTCTCGCTTACAGCGTGCCTAGCCTCGCTTAGCTTTCGTGCTTGTGGTAACATCTACATTATATCTTTAGATAGGTACGCATCATGAAAAACAAGCTAAATATCTTGGTTTACACGCTACTGTGCGCCTCATTGTCTTACCTTTTTGCATGCATTACGTTCGATCGTGGGTCTGAGCCGCAAAGGTATACACCCCCTGAACAAACGATTGCTTATCAGCCGCCTGCACAAAAGGTGAAGGACATAGGCTTTTACGGTGACGACCAAATCATTAGCGGGCTTGTGAATATTAGCCACGGAAATGCCCTCACCTCTGCCGCAGATCAAGGAAATTTGCCAGACAATAGTCCTAACAAGTCCGGTGACTTGACTATCCTGAGTAAAAAATGCTCCGCCTCAGGTGCTGTAAGAACCGCCGTAGTATCCTCTCGCGTAACCGTCAATCGCAATATCAAAAAAACGGTAGATATGGGTAGCACCACT
>Ga0214921_10005135_pt1 | contig 18700 bp, 20 predicted proteins | sample LL1505_MetaG_FD_177992 | JGI IMG/M metagenome (GOLD analysis project Ga0214921, IMG submission 177992) | Freshwater microbial communities from Lake Lanier, Atlanta, Georgia, United States - LL-1505 | ecosystem: Environmental > Aquatic > Freshwater > Lake | place: USA: Georgia | collected... | reverse complement strand
TACTCTTATTATTCCACCATGATTTTTTAGCTTTACTTATTTTTTCATTTCTTTCTTTATTATTAGCTATTTTTTCATAATGTTCTTTTGTTCTATTTTTAGCCACAATTTTTAAATTTTCTATATGTTGTTTAGATTTTGGAATACCTATATTTGGAGAACCATATGTTTTATTATAATTTTTAGTTCCCTCTCTATATTTATTTCTAGTCATCTCACATAATAATGGAGAATTTGGATATTTTATTTGATAATCGCCAACTAAGATATTGTGTTTACTCAAATGCTGTTGTGTTATTATCTTATATTCTTTTTTACATATTTCACATATTACCATAAAAATGTATTTATCATAAATATCAAATAACTTCCTATATATATAAATAATGGTACTTTAGTTAATGTATCTTGTATTGATTGATTTTCTTGAGACTGCTTTTCTAATAATGCGGGTCTAGATAATTCTGTTAAATCGGCCTTTAATTGCTCTTTTAATTTGCTTTGCATGTCTCTTCCAGCGGTAGATAGATCAGCTCCATTTAGAGTTGTCTCTGCTCCAGGAATTGGAACTGTGGTATACTTGTTTCTAATTAAACCAAGTAATTCCATACAAAGAGCCAATGTATATTCAAATATCCAATTCTGCCCAGGTCCATTTATCTGACTAGGCGCTAATACCGTATATGGTACGTTAGATGGATTTGTTACTAACGCTGTGCTTGTAGAATAAGGACTATTGAGCGCGGGATTAGCCATTTCACTCTTTTTAGAATATTGAATACGTAAAGGCACTCCTGATATTTCTGGAATAGGAAATATTCTCAGTTTATTATTTACTATTTCGAACGTAAATGCTGATCTTCTAACTTGGTTAGACATTTCAATTTCTTGAATCCTTTGAATATCCCAATATATTGGAAATAATGTAAAATTAAGTCCAGGAGAATAACTAGCCCATCCAAAATTTTCTGTTGCCCCTTGATAATTTATCGATCCTCCTATGTATGGATCATAATATTGATTAATAGCTGGATTCGATTCGTAGAATATCCTATCAATAACCATTTTATCGCCTTGTTGTATGTATCCATTACTAATTCCCCAACTCTGAAGATCGTATACTTGTTGACTAGCTGTGAGCATAAGAGATCCAGTATACCATTCGGTTTGTCCTCCGATGCCTATAAGAGATCCGTAAGCATCAGCCATATCCACTACGCTATTCAAAGTAGGAACGACAACTTGATTATTTAAATTTGATCCTGTTGGAGATCCTATTAATGATAGTAAATTATTTTGTATAGATAACTGATTTATCAATTGTGAATAAACAGATACGGCTTCTTCATAGCACGCATATATATTCAAATAATCCAATTCCACGTCCATTACTGGATAGCCTAATTTTCTTGCAACAAAGTTTGCAACTTTTGGCCCATTTGCAACGAATGCAGCATCGTTGTCATAGAGTCCAAAAGGGGTTTTTCCTGCTATTCCAGGCGGATTGCCATCGTATATAGAAGCGTTTGCCATTTATTTATATTTTATTTTGCGTTATATTCGTAATCCAATATCTTTCCAACTAAATCAGATCTGTGATTGTGTTTGAGTTTAATATATTTGATCTCATTGATCTTTTTAGAAAGTTCTATTACATAACTTAATCCATTGAATGGCTCTTTTATATCCTTTTGTTCATTGTCACCATTAATTATAATCCTTCCGTTTTTGCCAAGTCGTGTAAGAATAGCGAGCATTTCTGCTTTAGTCATATTCTGAGCCTCTTCTACTACAAGAACGTCATCTATTGTTTTTCCTCTGATAAATTGAACAGGCAAAGCCTGTATCTTTTCGTCTTTTATTAGCTCTTCAATTTTTAATTTATTGTAACACTTAATTAAGTTCTCTTGAAAAGCTTCTAAATAAGGATTGAACTTTTCATCTAAACTTCCTGGTAAGAATCCGAGAGAATGTCCAACTTCTACCGCAGCTCTTGTAATTAATATTTTTTCAAACTGTTTTTTGAATATGAAATCCAATGCTGTTTGAGCCGAAACTAAACTTTTACCACAACCTGCTCTGCCTGTTATAACTACAATTTGATTTTCTAATATCAACCTCTTTACTTCTTTTTGCTCTTCATTTAGTGTTATCTGGTATTTGATCTCATTTTTTAAAACTTTCTTTGGTTTTTCCATAAATTAGTTTTGATGATCTATTTAGAATAAATATCGAACTAACAGGAATAAAAAAGACCCAACCGAAGTTGGGCCTTATTTTTTATGTATCTATGAGATTATTAGATAACCTCAGTGTTAGCTACAATTACCTTACCATAGAATTCAGGACGAACCATCTTCAATGCGTAACGAGTCATGATACCTTTTCTTGGAGTGAAGGTATTTGGATCGTACACTAGAGGAGTCATGATCAATGGAACGTATGGTGCGTAAACTGCTCCACACTCTAAGAATTGAGTTCCACGGAAGCCCATCAAGATAACGTTTTCAGTCATGTATGGGTTCTTGTAAACTTTGTAACGGCTGTTTAAAGCACCAATTTTTTGTACACCGAAAGCATACTTCATTGTATCAGCAGCTCCGTCTGTATCAGCAGCAAATCCAGGAATTGATTCCAAGATAGTTGCAACAGTTGGAGAAACAACCATGAAGTTAGCGCCACCGCGTAAAGTTCTTTGGTGAATTAAGTTAGACACTTTTTGTAATTTGATACCTAAAGTTTGGAACCAAGTCATTTGTGTGTAATATAATCCAGCAGTGTTACCTTGAGATAATGTAGGTGTTTGATCGATTGTGTTACCAACCTTAGCTGACCAATACTCAGTGATTGGAGCATTTTGAATCAACAAATCCATAACTTCTAAGTCGATCTCTAAAGATACGTGCTCAGAAAGGATACCAGTTAATTCAGCTTCAGCATCAAGAGCGTGATAAGCATTCAAATCTTGCGCGAATTCTGGAGTCCATTGTGCTTTCAACTTACGAGTTTTAGCAGAAATGGTTTCAGATTTCATACCAACGTTGATCTCAGGAATACTGATTGACGATGGAGAATATGCGTTAGGAACTGATGGGTTACCTGTACGATCTTCAAAATCACCACGTGTATTGAAATCAGTCGCTTTGTTATAGAACAAAGTAGCCGAACCTGTGATGTTAGCGGCGTTAGCAGCAGTACCTGTAGAACCAGTTACATAGAAGAACAAAGTTGTACCTGCAGTATTGAAAGCTGTGTAGTTTTGTAATACGTTAGCTGGAGAGTATAGAGCTGTGGTAGAAGAACCACTCAAAGTAAATCCTCTAACACCCAAGTTGTTATAACCTGATGGTAATGAAGTTACTGGAACAGCCAACTTATATACTTGACCTGCTGCGATTGATGCAGAAATTGCACCATCAAAGTTAACATCTGAGAAAGATGCTGTAGGAATAGCTGCAACAAAACCAAAAGATGCTGATGGGATGGAAGCAGAGAATTCGTTTAATGAATAACCGAATTTACCAGCTCCGTAAAGACCACCTGCAGCCGCGTTACCAAAACCAGAAGCCGTAGTTACTGTGTTTGTACCGTAAACAGATGCACCACTTGTAAATACTGGATTACCAGTTGTACCGTATTGGAAATCTAAGAAGAATACCAATCCAGCGGGCAAGTTCATTGGTTGAACTGAAACGAATTCTTTCGCTGCGATTTGACCAAAGATCTTACGTATCAAAGGTAAAGCTACTCCAGCCCATTGTTCGCCAGAACCGGGAGTGAAAGTTGCACCACCAGAGTTTAAACCTGCGTTGGTTTGAGATGCTTCGATAACTAATTGTTTTGCTTGATTTTCTAAGATCACCGACATAGTCGAACGGTCGTGGTCGCTAAGACCTTCAAGCAGACCAGATTTTGCCCACTTTTTTGTAAGTTTAGAGGCAACTGAAAACTGGTCAGAGAATGCTGATGTAGCAGACTCGTTTAGTAGAGATTGTACTAAGTTTGCCATTGTTTAAAATTTGTTTTGATTTAAAATTATTTTATACCAGCTATTTTTTGCCATCTGCTTACAAAAGCATCTGATTCTAAAATAGGTTTCTTAGGTGCTACGCCCGCTGGTTTTGAAGCGAAGCCTCTTGATTCTTGAATTTGAGATTTCTTCGGTTGAATATTCTCTTTTAAAGTTTCGTAAATATTTTTAGCTTCTTTCGTGTTTGTTGCACGATCTAAAGCAGAAACTACATTTACTTTTTGTGATTCACTAAGATTCTTAGACTTGAAGATTTTGTTCATGTAAAGAAGTTTAGCATTCAAAAGATTAACTTCGTTAAGTTCTTTGCGTAAGATGTTGATTGTGCTCTTAGCTTCTTTCAAACTTTTCTTGGTTTCTTCTTCTTTGTCTTTTTCTTCTTTTTTCATGTCTTTTTTCTTGTCTTTCATCTTAGCTTCTTCTAAGCTGTTTAAGATTTCATCCAAATTGATTTCTTCTAAAGTAGCATCTGCATCCTCTTCAGATCCTTCTTCGCTGCCCATATCGTCCATGTCACCCATGTCGTTACCTTGCATTGATTGAAGTACTTGTTTAAGATCACCAAGAGTGATATCGATCACTTTAGTGTCATCAGTTGGAGTTTCTTCTGTTGCTTCTGAATCGTCTGCTGCGTCGTCAGATGTATCATCATCAGATGTTTCATCGTCTTCTTTAGCATCTTCATCATCAGCTTCAGCTAATTCATCTAATTCGGCTAGAATTTCTTCTAATGAAGCTTCGTCAACTTCATCGTCTTCCGCAAGAGATCCACCAGTTTTTTCTGGGCCGATACCGATTTTATAAGCGGTGTCTTCTGCTGAAGTTTCCCAAGATTCTTCGTCTTGAGTTCCCATTTGATCAGCAGTGATAGTCTTAGTGTAAGGATCGTTTTCGTCCTCTTCTAAGTCCTCTTCTAATTCTTCGGAAAGTTTCATACGAATCATCTCTTGGATTTTTGGTTCAAAAGCTTCTTGAAGTGTAGCTTTGGCATTTGCCATAGCGCTAGCACGAACTGCTTTGGCGTCTAAAATCGCCTGCTTGTACATGTCTTCCATTTTGTTTCTTGATTGTTTCGATTGCTTATTGTAGAGAAGCAATATAAGTATTAAGTGTTATAGCCTCGCAATAGGGGATCGAGGCATCGTAACAATAAATACCGATTATTTACGTAAAAGCGTAAATTTTATGTAATTAATTTATACAACAAACTCCTGACATACTACAAATGATATCTGATACCATTCTATTTGCTTTGTCATATCTGTTTTGATTCGCAGATGGATTATACGATTCGTTTATTCCTGATACGGGTCTTACGTAAGCCCCAAACGTTGACGGAGTAGATACGAAGTCCCAACAAATCAATTCTAGATCGTCTTCTACTTGAACAAGACCTTCTCCTATTGGAGACACTGTTCCCATAGCTCTTGATGAAATACCAACTGTAATGTTGTTAGCGAATAATTGTTTGAGTATATTTCCTGATGGAGTTGGCAATATCTCTATGTCTCCGTAAAGATTCTTGTCTTCCCACCAAAGCTTTAATATGTTGTGAGAAACGTTTTTTAAATTGATCACAGAAGTTTCTGGATGATCTAATTCTCCAAGCGCCCTATTTTCTGTTATTGGACCTTTCATATATAGATCTACTTGAGATCTCAATGTAGAATACGGATATATCCTCTTATTAGCGTTAGGTTTATCACACGCTTGCACTAAACCAGAAACAATCATGTTTCCGTTTCCACTAGCCACGCTTTCTGAAAGACGTTGCCTTGTTGGAGTGAATATACTGTATTCTATTAAAAGATCTTTATTCATTCTATGCGTTTGATTTTGTGTATTTTACCCCAGCTTTTTTTAATTCTGCTTCTTTAGATCCCGCTTCTTGATTACTTGTAAATATAGTTTCTCCTCCAGCTTTAAATTTTACGGCTTCTTTCTTTATAGCTTTTTTCAAATACTCTTTTAATTTTGAATACTTATCTTTTTTATCTTCTCTTAAATCTTTCGTAGATTTTATTTTTCTGTCTTTTGGAGCTTTCGCATTAAATAATTCAATAGCAATGTCTTCTCCAATTTCTGTAGCAAGAGCTTTTAATTTTTTATTTATTTCTAAAGCCGCTTGATGCTTTCTATCATCATCTGACATCTCATGATACCAATCATATTTATCTACTAGCGCTTTAAATTCTTCTCTTTTTGGATCGTTCATTCCTTCTTCTACTTGACCACTCAACCATTTTTGTCCAGAACTACCAAGATCTGGTAATGATTTAAACGCATCGTCTCTTTGTTTCTTGGCAACTATTGCATCCAACATATTCACTTGATAATCTATCAATTCTCCGTTAGTTAACTCTACAGTGATAGTTCCACCGATAACGTCTTTAACTATTCCAAATCCACTCGGTGTTTCTACTTCGGATCCTGGTCTATAATTATGGTGAGTGTCTTCAGTTAGACTTTTTTTTAAAGCTTCTTTCAATTGATCTATTATCTTTTCTTTACCTGGCATGTCCATTACGGCTTTGATCCCAGGAGCTTTCTTAGGAGTCATTCCCATTTCTTTTACTCCTTCAGGTTTGCCTTTCTTATATTCTGTTTTTGGTGCGCTATCTGCTTTATATTTTTCTTGACCTTTTATTTCTTTCATGCCATTATCCTTATCAATCATATTGCCAGGTTTAACATCTCTCATTTTAAGAGTCTCGTCTTGCTTTTTGATTTCTGCTGTGTTAGAAATGACAAGATCTCTATAAGCCATAGGATCTTTCTTCATTGCTTTAGCAACTTTCTCCATAATCGCAGGCAAATTATCATCGTTGATAACCGGATCTTTAGATACTTCAAATGCTACGGCTCTCAAAAAAGTGGTAAAGTTAACATTATCTAAATCTCTAAATGTATCATATCGGCCTTGACCCGTAGCTTCTTTCCAACGACCTTCTGTTTTTTCAGCTTCGTTCAATCTTTCAGTCATGCCTGGGTGTCCGGCGGGATATACGTCGTCTGCGTCACTCTTTGACCAATTGTCTTGATCTTCTTCATTATTGTAAAGATCTCCGTATCCTCCCGTTTCTCTACGGTACGTTTCTTCGTCGTGTTCTTCTTGTTTTTCAGTCTCAGCGCTCAACCATCCGTCTTTCCACAACGATGCGTCGATTCCTGTATACGGGCAATCTTCTATACCATAACCATCATAGTTATCATTATAACCCTGCTTCTCTGCATCAGGATTCATATTTGTATCAATCATAGTAGTTTCGCTTATGATTCTTTTGCTTTTTAATATTTTTATAGCGTCATCTATAGACGTTACAGGAGATACAAATTGAGGAAATTGTTGACGACAGTTTCTTACGAAATTGTCTCTACTCATTTTTCCTTCTAATAGATCTGCGTATTGTTTGCTTATGTTTTTCATACTTATAAATATGTGTTATCTACCTTGTCCGATATATTTTTTTGGTCTAGGATTGTGCTTATTATAACTTTTTTTTGCCAAACCTTTTTTTCTTTTACCGAAACTTAATTTTGTACTAGATCCTCCTCTTACTATTGCTTTTGCCATTTACTTTAACTTCTTGGTTTTTATGTGTAAAGTTTTTACAGCTTCTTTTATTTTTTGCATCGCATTCTCAGTATATTTTCTATACTTAAGTCCATCGTTTCCTTCACTTAATTCTTTTTGTAATCTTTCCATATATTCGTAAAGTTTGTGAATCTCTTCTACTTTACGTTTAACAGATTTAACGGCTTGATGGAATTGTTCTGGATTGGTTCTTGTCTTTGTTTCATTTTTGAATCTATTATAATTCTCATTTACACCAACCAACTTTTCAACTTCTTTATAATCGTGAGGATATATATCGTCTACCAAATCCATGATAGCATTATATAATGCAGTATTAGTATATTTTATTTTTTGAACTACTTGCATTACTCTATCGTAGTCTTGCTTAGTGAATATTTCGTCTATTGTCTCTTGCATCTCTCTCAAAACAGAATTTTTATCATCAATTGTAAAAACTTTATCCAACATTTTGATTATATCTTCTGTTCCCCAAGAACCAAATTTATTTACTGACGTACTATTTTTAAGTACAGTTGTTCCTGGTTCTATGTTTCCTATGGCTACTATAAAATCGTTTAATCTTGGAGCTCCAGCGGCTTTATCATCTATCATGATTAAGTCTTTATCTCCTAATTTATAGATATAAATAGTTTTTTTAGATCCGTATTGATTCGTTTGTTGTTTCTTATCTATTGGTTTGAGAATCATACCCTTTTGAGTAGCATAGTTATTAATCAATGCTTCTATATTATTTACAGCCCATTCTTGTTTAGCTTCGCTTAATCCTTTTTGTTTTGTTTTTGATGCGTCAAAATGTTGTTTAGCGGCCTTCTTTCTCTCAGGTGTTACTGTATTTTTAGATCGCATTCCGGGTTGTGACTTAACTGTTAACAATGCTGATGAAGCATCGTCATGATCAGCTGCTGTAAAGTCTTTATGAGCTGGATTGTTAAAATCAAGATAAATATCTTTACCTGATTTTGTTTTTCCTATTACTTTAGCTTCATTGAGACCCCAAAGATCTTTGTATTGAAATCCACCTTTGTCTGCAGTATGTCCAGGACGAAAGTTTTTATCTTGTGTATAACCTGATAAAGCATCTTCTTTAAATGGATTTTGTTTTTTCGATGGAACGTCCATAGCTGCCGCATACGCTTCTCCGCCCGTAACATTTCCCTCTTCTTTCATGTATTGTTGTATTTGTATCTTATCAGAATCCAATCCTAAGCTTTCTACATAATCAACAAATTTCTCAAGATCATTCTGATTCGTTACATAGTACACATCAGGACCGTCGTGTATATAGTCAACATCTGCTTCAAATTGATTAGAAAATACTTGATCTATATCTTCATCATCGATAGTAAACATTACTCGACCTTCGTTGATAGGTTCTCTTAATCTAAGAGTGGCGAATTGTTGATTAAATTCGTATTTTTTTTGTTTAAACATTTGCTCTTTTAATTTCTTCGATTAAGTCATAACATTGAAGTATACCAACAATTGTTTCGTCTTTTATAGACTTATTTTCATCTATTGGTTTTACGAGTTTTAGAATTTCTTCTAATTTTATTTTTAAAACTTTGTCTGGTACTGATTTTGATAGTGCTTTCAATTCTGTTTTAACTTCGTTAATTCTCTTATTTAGATATGTAGTTAGAGATTTTGTATCCGCTATGCTATTAATATATTGTTTGAGAATAGTCTTTTGAATCTCGCTTAAACTTTCGTATTTGTCATTAAACTTATCTACTAACATTTTATAAGCCAACAATCTAACCTCTTTATCTTCTTTCATGAAATCTTCCATGATAGATTGAGGAGCTTTTTTATCAGAGATAGATTCATCTGTTAGTTGTTCCAATAACGTTATCTTATTTAAGATCAATTGTTTTGTATCTATAGACTTGCTATTCTGAGATTCAAATATTGTATAAAGGGACGCGTATTGCTTATAATTAGAAATCTTAGCTTTAAAGAAATCTTCTAATTCGTAATTAGCTTTGATTTCTTTTATCAAATTATACTTTAACTTATTTATTTTTTCGTAGTCAAGTTTTTTATATTGCTCTATTAAAGTCGATACTAATATCTCAGCTTTTGCTTCGCTTAGTTTTTTACTAGTAACTAGAGTGCTATATAAACTATACTCCTTTCCTAATTCTGTATTTGCGAAATATTTTTTTAATATTTTCACAGATTTAGAATCTGTATTATTTAACAAATCTGAGGTAGTTTGTCGAACCAGCAATTCAAATAGAATTCCAGTATTACGATATTTTGAATGTTTAATCATTTATTAAGATTATACTGCTAATAAATATATGTTCGGTTAAGGTAAATCTAATTTAATATTGTCTTCACTTAATAAAGATGGGCCATTAAATAAATTTGTTTTTCTTCCCATCGCATCTAACATAGCTTTGTTTCTTATATATTCGGCCATTGATGTTTCATACACAAGTGGTCCACCTTTATATTGTACTTTTAAAGAATCTTCTGGAGACATTCCAGTTTTCATATCTTTTTTGCCAATAGCATCTCTACCAAATGCTGACGCATCTGTTCCTATTTTAGATTGATATTTTTTCGGTCTTCCAGGACCATCTTGTACATTTTTTTCATCGTATCCTGTAGGAAGATCTAATGGACCGTCTCCTTTGCCACCGTATAGACTAGCTAATTGATGTGGAGTTCCAAATACTTGATTTGTTTCTGCTGGGTCATTTCCTTCTTCCTCTATTTGTTTCAATCTAAATGCTTTTTTCTTATCTTCTACTATTAAGTCTTCCATTTCAGCGTATTGATCTTCAGAGAATTGGAATATCTTATCATAGATGAAGTCTTTAGGAAGTAAATTGCCGTCCATTGCATCTTTTGCAAGAGCAACTTTCTCTTTAAATAGAGCAATTCTCTCTTGTTCGTATATTATTGATGGATTTGTTAGAGAAAGCGTGAAATTCGCGGCTGATTCATTAGTATATCCATGCGCATACAAGTGAACTAGCGCTATTTTAGTCATTTCAGATATAATAATTCTTTGCAGTCTTTCTACTGTTCTAGCAAAACGTATGTCTTCAGCGGCTAATGTAGCTTTACCCGTTAAATCTTTTTCATAGCCCATAAAAGCTTTAGGAATCTTAAGAGCTGCGAATAACTTCTCTCTAAAATATTGTACATCTTCGATTGCGTTATATTCTAATCCTTTAGCAGTATCTATTTTTGTAGTAGTATCTCCACCTCTAACTGGGATGAAGAAATCTTCTAATAGATTTTGTTGATTATACTTTAAATTATAGTTTCCTGTTTGGGGATCAATAAGAGGCGTTTTTTTCATCTTACTAATCATTCTTTGCATATAGTTTTCTACTTCGTTTGGAGGAATTGCTCCTACATTTACATAAAAAGTTCTACGCTCTGGAGCTCTTGTGATACGGTGGATTAACATCGCATCTTCTATAAGAGTGTATTGCTTAAATAACTTTCTCCCAGGCTCTAAATAAGATCTTCCATACGGTAGATAGTTTACATCTCCAGTTAATCTAAGATGAGCAATTTCGTAATTATCAAAATAAACCCCGGGATCTTCATTGTTATATGCGGAGGAAAATCCCGATGTTGTTCCAAGTGCTCCAAGTGGATCATATTTAAAACGTACTTCATTTGGATTTGTTGGATTATATCCCTCTTGTCTAATTACATTATAAGCCGAGAACGGAATAACATTGTATACGCCATATTTTTCAGCTATTTCAAGTTTCAAATAAAAATCTCCATATTTACACATGTTTCTTATCCATCCCCACATAGTAAATTCTATATTTAATACCGAATAGAATAAATTATATAATATTTTTTGTATATTCTCATCTGATGATCTGATTTGTAAAACTTCACCCTGTTCATTTTTGAGCGTACATTCGTCAGCTAGAATATCTAAGGCTGATGCTACTATTGCATCAGTATCCATAGCGTCATAATCAGCATATATTTGAACCCTGGCAGATTGATAATTTTGCGCTAGATTCAGATTGACACCGTACGCTGTAGAAGTTGTATAAATCTTGTGAAATCTATCTACTAGAGAGTTATTCTGAATTACACCGTTATTTTGAATACGATCAACGTCAATGACTTTTAAAGATCCTTCGCCATCGTTTCTTATTATTACGTCTGTTGAAAATAATCTTCTAAGTGTAGAAAATAAATTATTCTGTCTTTGTTGTTGTTCTGCCATAATATTATATTAACCAAGTTAAATCTTGAGTATCTTGTCCTTGTGAGTTGCTTATTTGCATAGTCCATGGATTTTGATTCATGTGACTATTTGAGTTATAAAGAGGCATATCGCCAGTTGTTTTTGTATAATTACTTAGCGTACTATAAGTTAGACTTTCAGCTGTTTTTTTGTATCTCAACGATGTTTCTCTAAGATACATTGCTATCGCGAATGGTATAACAAGATCATCATTATAACCATTCATAGCCTGTTGTTTATTATTTTTCCAAATAAAAACTCTAAGCTCTTCTAGCAATCTAACTGATTTGATAGTCGCAAGCTTTTTTTCTATAACATCTCTCATTCTTTCTATTGCTAGAGGTCTTGATTTTAGAGACGTGGTAAAACCCGGCACTAATCCATCAGATCTTTCAAATTTATTCAAATACGTAATGAAATCAGAATTGCCTTCTGATCTTAGACTATAATAAATATTCGAATATCCACTTTCTACTATGGATTGTACCACGTCCCAGCCAATATTTGCGTTTTCAACCACTAATAATGCTTGATTATATTCTGTTGCTGCAACTATGAGTATATTGGCGTATTCTCTTGTACCTATTTGAGATTTATATTCTGCAACTTGAGTCATAGTCTCTATGTCTATAACATGAAACGCTGAGAAATCTGATCCATCTCCGCGAGCAACGTCTGCAATAATAACATAATATCTCATAGGATCGGGATATTCCCAAATCCAATATGCTTTATCAGGACCTCTTTTTTCTTGAGGATCGCATATCATATTCTGTTCGTACCACGTAAGAATATCAGGTTCGATAACTGTATTACCCGAACTAAGAAACGAACAATCACATTCTTGAGCTGCATTTCTTTTACCTAAATCTATGTCTTGTTTGTCTCTCCAGTCTTGTTGACGTTCTGGATGGACACTCCATGGTAATGATATTGGAAGAAAGTTATTGTCTTGTTTTTGAGCTTCTGTATATGTCTTATGAAACCAATTACCAACACCATTAGGAGTAGATAATGCTATGCATCCACCACCTGTAGCCAACGTCATTTTAGCCGCTGTATATATCGTATCTATATTATCAATAAATGCAGCTTCATCTATTACTAGAAGAGATACTGCTTCAGAACGACCAGAGTCACCAGCTGCAGATACTGCTTTAATTTGCGAACCATTTGCTAATCTCAAACTAAGTCTATTATTTTCTGTTGCTCCAGTTCCAATCTTCAACCAAATTGGTAAATTATCGTAAGCAAATCTTACTTTCGTAACCATATTTTTTGCTGTGTCTTGTTTGGTAGCAATTACAAGAATATTCTTATCTTTATTGAAGATCATTAACCAAAGAGAATAGGCTGATACCAGAGTAGAGATCCCTAACTGGCGGGATTTATTTATTACTGAATCGGGGTATTTTTGAAATAAGCGAAGAACTTTTTCTTGAAAAGGATAGAGATCAAATAATTGTCGACCTCTTTGAGGATGCTGAATCGTATAATACTTCTTCATGAAGTACACAGGATCTGAAGCGCATTTTATAAACTCCTCTTTTATTTTTTCTTTTATGCTTATTTGCTCTGACACGAATTACCTTTAATTTATAAATATATATTTTATTCGGTCAATACAACTGTATATCTATTGGGTAGATACTCTATTTTGCAACATATATGTAACTCAATATGCCGACAAAGATAGTGGTTGCTATTTGTATGATAGTTAATTTAGCTTTTAGCTTTCTATTTTGACTACGTAATTCGCTAACCCATTGACCTTGCAATTCGAATTTTTGATCTTGATTAGTGATTACTTGTTTGTAGACGTCTTCTTTTTTAACGTGGTTTGCTATAATACTATCTTTTAGTATTACTTTATTTTCTGTGAAAGTTAATTGCTCTTTAGTCAATTGTAACATCGCTTTCGAGCTATCACAGCTTATAAGTTCTTTAGCTACTTTTTTTGCAACTGAATATGGAAGTTTAATTGTATCTTCTATTGGATAGTATATATTTCCTAAACTATCGTATGTCGATACTTCTTGTGCTCTACTTGAGAGCGATAATAGTATTAAAACTATTGTAAATAATTGTTTCATTAGTAATTGTATCTTGATTTAAAAAATGAATCTACTTGAGATGGTTTATATTGATCTACTTGTTGGCCTAAATCGTTATAATATTTATTCACAATAACAGTTTTAGCTTTTATATTTGTTATATGATTATCTATATCTTTTATTGTAGATTCATATGATGCGATAGTGCTATCCATGTGCTCTTGAGATCTCATTAATTTTTTATTTGATATAGTTAATGAATCTATATTAGCTTTTAAATTAGTAGGCATATTAGGTTTTGGAATTGCTAAATAAATCAATACACAAATTAATAAAGTTCCTATAACTGCATTAATAACTATCTTATTATTAGTCTTGTTCATCTGTATCATCTGTTGTTGGGTTTTCTACTTTTTTAATTTTTTTCTCTAATTCTTTTATTTTTTTAGGAATGTCTCCTATAGCTTTTTTGTAATCAGTAATGCTGCCTTTTATTTTTCTGCCTTGTGGAGTATCGATTGTATATTTAAAAATTATGTCTTTTGCTTTAGCTTGTAACTGAGCTAGTTCTTTTTTATTCTTATCTAAATCCTTCATCTCTTTATCAGTGCTCTTCATATCGTCTTTAGTAGGTTCAGGCGTCTCATCTGGATCTACATCTTCGAATAGTCTTCGTTTACTCATTAACGTAAGATTATTTTCTATTAAATATTTCTGTAAATCAAATATCATAATTTTTAATTTATATGTTTAGGATTTCCTAATTCTATAGTCAATTGGTCTCCTCCATTATATCTAAAATTTACTTCGTATTTAATTTTTTCTTCTTCTCCTTGCTTATTAGATCCTTGAAGGGCTAATGTCAAATATATGGCAATTCCTCCATAGTCAGGTCCGTCAACTATTTGAATTTGAGGAGGCTTATTATCTCCAGATAAACTCATTAATCTAACTGTTCTACCAGGTTCAAAATATTGAGGTTCAGTTACTACACCTTTCGAAGAAGCAATAAGTTTTAAAAATGGTGGATTGATTGGAATATTATCTTTTTTAACAATTCCAAATCCGTACGCAGTTATTCCGACTAAAGCATCATCTAAACTATCTCCTTTTTTCGCGATATATTTCATTATATATTCTAAAGCTTTATAAGCTCCAAATTTTCCTAATAATTTTTTATGATCTTTTATAGATGTAATATCGCAAGGATTATATATATAATTAGTAGATTTTTCTGATTTGATTGCCGCTTTTACATCGTTTCTCATTTTAATTATTATATCTGCCAATTTTTTATCTGGTAGAGACATTTCTTCTTTCGATATATTGTATTCTTTATTAGTTCCTTCGTATTGTTGAAACACAGATTTTAACTTTCCGCCTTGAGCTGATGATTGTTTTAATGAAACTGCAACTATATTATGCTTTTTATCTACTCTAGAATTAAAATCTGGAATTGGTGAAAACATACTATTTAAAATGGCAATAGCAGATTCTTTATTCTCTGTAGACATAGCAGTTTTTATAGTAGAATCAATATTGCTTTCACTTCCTTTTCTAATAAAGTATATATCCCCAGGACACCATTTATCAGCTGGAAGGTTTGTTATTTTAGATCCAGCACTCCTAATTTTCGTAAATAATTCATCTTTCAATTGTCCTCTTTCTATTCTAAAATTAGGATTTTTCTTTAAGAAAACTTGAAATGAAGAACCTTGAGAAATATTTTCATTCAGTATACTACATACTTTTTGCGATATTGCTGGATTTGATTTTAATTTTAGTTTTAAAGTGGTTAAATATGATTTTATTTTATTTATCGTAACTTCACTTAGACCTTCGGTGTTTTTAAGATCTTTAATCATTTTATTAATTATAGATTCTACGTTTTTAGGGGTAGCAGGAGTTAGATTGGGAATATTTGCTAATACAACTGACATTCCTTCTTTTAAATCAGTATCTGTTTTTTCTTCAGCTGTTACTTTTATTGTTATTATATATGGTTTACCATTTATAGAATTTTGCACAGCTCCAGCAGTAGATTCTTTTGATTGAATATATTTTCCTTTTGTATCTTTTGCTATATTTTGTAATATAGTTGATCTGTCTTTTTTAGATATGTCTGATGCGTATATAATGATATTATTTTTATCTAAAGTTGTTTTTACTATATTTAATTTCTTATATGCAGAAGATTTTAAAATCTTATCAGCTTCTTCTTGAGTAATGTTATTTGAACTTTTTTTTACTTCTGATAAAAAATTCGATGAATTAAAAAGAGTTTCTAAAACTTTTAATTCTATTTTTTTTTTAGATTCTTCTAAAGTTTCTCCTTCTTCACCGCCTGTTGTTTCTGATCCTTCTGCTGGTGGTGTTTCGATTGGTGTTTCTTCCGTTGTTGTAGCGTCTTGCTCAGCTCCTTCAGGACCTTTGACTTTTAAAGGACTTCCCCATCTAAGCAATCTAGATATCGCCATCATTGCTCTTTGTTTTTCTCCAGTATTCAATAAAAAATAATTTTTACCAGAAACTGTAGCTTGATATGCTTCACCCATAAAAGTCATAAAGAAATATTGACCGTTGTGGAGAACTATTTTAAGTTGAGTGGGTTTATACGCTAATATATAGATACCAGTTAGTAATTCTTCGAAATCTTCAGACATCAATTCACTCATGATCTCCTTAAGACCATCGTATTTTGCCAAGATAAAGTTCATAGGATCGTCTTCGAAAGTTTTTGGAGAAGTCTCCATTCTTTCTTTATCTTCCTGCTCTTCTTCTTGAAGCAATAATTTTTTTAGTATGTCTAAGTTTTCCATATTATAGTTCGTGGTATCCTGTATTTGCTTGATTTATGAAATTTTGAGCTTGAGATATATGGTCTTGAATCCAACCCGGTAGGTTTATCTCATCTTGCCCAATCTTATTCATTAATTCAGATGCATTACTTACGATATCTTTTAATAGATTCTGAGCCATGCCAACTTCGTGATCTGGACCTTCTTCGCTATGTTCGTATCCACCTTCGTAAGAATCTTGAGTTGGTTCATCATAGCCACATTCCATACACATATCTTCGTACATCATTCCTCCGCATTCCATACACATATTTTGAGATAAAGTAGGTTTAGATGTTGTATATCTTTTCATACCAATATTATAAGTATCTCCCTCTTCGTCTAGGTTTTTCTCTATATTTTTACCGACTTTTTTTTCCCACGAAGATATTTGATCGTCTTTATCTCTATCTGCTAATTTAGGATTTTTCAATCCTGATTTTTCGTATGATACTTCTGTTAAAATTTTTTTAAGCTTTATCATTATTTTTTATTTTTTTCTTTTGCATGCAGAGGGGGTAGGTCTGCATCTAGGTTTTTTAGATCTTTTTTCTCCTTTTGCTCTACCACATGCTTTGCATTGTTTTTTTCCATCTACTTCACGACACGTATTGCAATCAACCCAACCCGAACTAGAACCTGGCGCTCCTTGTCTGGAGAACCACTTGTGAATAGTTTCTTTTTCTTCTTCCTTTAAATCTTTCCAAATATCGCCTTTTCTACATCTGACTATTGCTCCTGATCTGTAAGCTCCAGGCTTATCATATTTTCTTCTAGCTATACGAAGACAGCGATCTGCTTTTTCTTCTTGTAGAATTTCATTTAGTATTTGTAATAGTCTAATCACTACTTTAAAAATTCAGGGTATTTTTCTAATATTCTATTTTCAATAGTTTTTTTTGTTGTTTTTAAAGATCTTAAACTCTGATTCAGTATTGGATCAGATATGTGCTCGTCTTCTTTTGCGTCCTGTATATTCTTTATAACCTCGTCTAATTTTTTAAGTATTAAAGTAAAATCTGGTTTGTAAGATACGTCCCACGATATTTTACCAGTTTCAGGATCAACAGCTGTTTGGGTCGTTGTGGCTGCTGAATAATCCCCTAATTCTAAAAGTTGTATAAGACTATGCATTTTTTTCATATTTACCATTTTCTGCAAGACCAATAGTTGGCTTTCCAACGAGGTCCAGGTTTCGTATCGCAACCATGTCTTGCTCTATAACTCTTGCGTCTCTTTGGATTGTTCTTTTTTATTCTCACTCCTTTTTGACCAAAATTTACTTTTACTACGTTGCCTTTGTTATTTTTAACATAAACTTTAAATTTTTTTACATCTCCCGCCATAGGTTTTCCCAATGCAACATCTCTGCCTTGATACTCTGCCTCTTCCAATTTATTAATGTGCTCTAAGATATATTCTTTCAAACACATTGGACAGAATTCACCTTCGTTTAATTCGTGTATGTGTTTCAATTAATGTAAGAATTTAAGCTTATATTTAGTTGATTCTATCAATGCTACAACGTTATCTATCTCGTTTTGAATATAACTGTCTTGAGGTAGATTCTTTCTCATAGTTTCTACGTATTGACAAAGAGCTTCAAAATAAGTCAAAGGTTGATTGTCTTCTTTGAATTGAGCAGGACTAGTATAGCCTGATATGATTCCGTATCTGCCTTGAAAAGTTTCGACTAATCCATCTGCAAGATCGACTATCTCATCGTAGTACGTTCCCAACGCTGAGTGAGCAGCGAATGAATCTGTTTGCAAATGAAATATGTGAGCTTGAGTGCGACTAGCGAATAAAGTCGATATGAATTTTACGTATTGTTCCATTATTTTTTATTTTTTAATGATTGTTTTAATTTTTTAAAGAAACTCTCGTCTAATTTTTCTTCGATAGGCTTTTTAGATTTCTCTATTTTCTCTAACTTAGTCATTA
>Ga0214921_10005134_pt1 | contig 18705 bp, 17 predicted proteins | sample LL1505_MetaG_FD_177992 | JGI IMG/M metagenome (GOLD analysis project Ga0214921, IMG submission 177992) | Freshwater microbial communities from Lake Lanier, Atlanta, Georgia, United States - LL-1505 | ecosystem: Environmental > Aquatic > Freshwater > Lake | place: USA: Georgia | collected... | reverse complement strand
TCGGCAAGAGTTTCAAAAAGCCTGGGTGCGGATTGAGCAAGTGGCACACGGGCAGGCGATGATTGAAATTTGCTGCCATGGGCAGCGGGTGCCGGTAGGGCGTTTTGTGCGCAACGAGCTGCGCCAGAGATTGGCAATAGAGTTGCGGCTGGCCTTGGCAATAGCGTGACCCTCTGGTAATTTGAATGGATTTGCGATTTTTTTAGGCATTGGAAAGTGAAAACAATGAAGAGCATCAGGAACACCCCGGCTTCCCGGTGGTTGGTTTTGCTAGCGGCCGCGTTCGGCTTGGCAACACCAGCCTATGCGGTTAACGATTTGCCTGGAGGCCCGGCGGTCAATCAACTGAACCTTCCACCGGCGGCATCGGCGATCGCGCAAGATCTGCAGTGGCTGCACTGGTTCATGCTCATCATCTGCTTGGCGATATTTGTCGCCGTGTTTGCGGTGATGTTTTATTCGATTTGGAAGCACCGTAAATCGGTAGGCCATAAAGCCGCCAGCTTCCATGAGTCAACCACGGTTGAGATCATGTGGACGCTGGTTCCTTTCCTGATCGTGATTGCGATGGCGGTTGTGGCCACCAAATCGGTGGTGGAAATGAAGGACACCACGGCTGCCGATTTGACGATCAAGGTTACCGGCATGCAATGGAAGTGGGGCTACGACTACTTGGCCGGTGAAGGAGCCGGTATTGGATTTGTATCGACCATCGATGCCGGACACCGCGAACTATCCAATCAGGGCGGCCCCAAGGCGGGTCAGCATGTCGATGACTATTTGTTGAAAGTGGATTACCCTTTGGTCGTGCCGGTACACAAAAAAATCCGGCTCATCACAACCGCGAATGATGTGATTCACGCTTTTTATATCCAATCGTTCGGTATCAACCAAGCGGCGATCCCCGGTTTTGTGCGCGATGCTTGGTTCAAGTCCGAAAAAGTGGGCGACTTCTACGGTCAGTGCTCACAGTTGTGCGGCAAAGAGCACTCCTTTATGCCGATCCACGTGAAGGTCTTGTCCGAGGAAGATTACACCAAGTGGGCCGCTGCTGAAGTGACAAAAGCAGCTGCGAAAGCGGATGATCCCAGCAAGGTTTGGGCGATGAATGACATCATGTCGCGTGGCGAAAAGGTGTACGCCCAAAATTGTGCAGCGTGCCATCAGGTCAGCGGCAAAGGCGGCGGTGCGATCAAGGCGCTTGATGGAGCAGCGGTGGTCAACGACGCCGATAAAACCAAACAAATCATGGTTCTGCTCAATGGCCAGAACAACGGAGCCATGCCATCTTGGAAAACTTTGAGCGATACCGATATTGCGGCGGTTGTGACCTACACCAAGAACCACTGGTCCAACAAAACCGGCCAGCTGGTGCAGCCCGCTGATGTGCTGGCCATGCGCAAGTAACTTGCGCCACAACCGTAACCACGAATTTTTAGCTACCGTACAACGCCAAACGCGTTAACCGAAAAGGAAACCACCATGAGCGCAGTTCTCGGACACCATGAACACGCAAACGACGACCACGGCCATGCGCCGACTGGCTGGCGTCGTTGGGTGTTTGCGACCAACCACAAGGACATTGGCACCTTGTATTTGCTGTTTGCCTTCAGTAATTTGATGATTGGCGGCGTTCTGGCCTTGTGCATCCGTCTGGAGTTGTTCCAGCCGGGATTGCAGTTCTTTAACCCGGAGTTGTTCAACCAGTTCACTACGATGCACGGCTTAATCATGGTGTTTGGCGCCATCATGCCGGCCTTTGTGGGTTTTGCGAATTGGATGGTGCCGCTGCAAATTGGTGCCGCAGATATGGCATTTGCGCGGATGAACAATTTCAGCTTCTGGCTGATGATTCCTGCGGCAGTCCTACTGGTTAGTTCCTTCTGGCTGCCCGGCGGCGCAATTGCGGCGGGCTGGACTATCTACGCACCTTTGAGCTTGCAACAGGGTGCCAGCATGGATGCCGGCATTTTTGCGCTGCACGTGCTTGGTGCGTCTTCGATCATGGGCTCGATCAACATCATCGTGACCATCCTGAACATGCGTGCGCCCGGCATGACGCTGATGAAGATGCCCATGTTCGCTTGGACCTGGCTGATCACCGCATACTTGCTGATTGCCGTGATGCCCGTGTTGGCCGGTGTGATCACTATGACGCTGACAGACCGCCACTTTGGTACCAGCTTCTTCAATCCCGCCGGCGGCGGCGATCCGGTGATGTTCCAACATATCTTCTGGTTCTTCGGGCACCCCGAGGTGTACATCATGATTTTGCCGGCCTTCGGCATCATCAGCCAGGTAGTTCCCGCATTTGCGCGCAAGCGCCTGTTCGGTTACGCCTCCATGGTGTATGCGACCTCCAGCATTGCGATTCTGTCCTTCATTGTGTGGGCGCATCACATGTTCACCTCTGGCATGCCGGTGACGGGCCAGTTGTTTTTCATGTACGCGACCATGTTGATCGCGGTTCCTACCGCAGTGAAAATTTTCAACTGGATCGCTACCATGTGGCAGGGCTCGATGACCTTTGAGACCCCGATGCTGTTCGCCGTTGGCTTTATTTTCGTGTTTACTATGGGCGGCTTCACCGGTCTGATTCTGGCCATGGCGCCGATTGATATCCAGATTCACGATACCTACTATGTGGTCGCCCATTTCCACTATGTGCTGGTTGCGGGTTCGCTGTACGCCATGTTCTCCGGTTTCTACTACTGGTCGCCCAAGTGGACTGGTTTCATGTACGACGAAACGCGGGGAAAGATCCATTTTTGGTGGTCGCTGATTGCGTTTAACGTCACTTTCTTCCCCATGCACTTCCTGGGCTTGGCAGGTATGCCGCGTCGTTACGCTGACTACCCGATGCAGTTCGCGGATTTCAATGCCCTGGCCTCGGTCGGCGCGTTTGCCTTCGGTTTGGCGCAGGTGTATTTCTTCTTCTTTATCGTCTTGCCCATGATGATGGGCAAGGGTGAGAAAGCGCCGCAAAAACCGTGGGACGGTGCCGAGGGCTTGGAGTGGGAAGTCCCGTCTCCTGCGCCATTCCACACCTTTGAGACGCCGCCTAAATTAAACGCCAGCGCGACGCGGATTGTGGGCTAATGCCCGACCACTCAGGCCGTGATGCCGTGAAGACTGTCCAGGCTCAAGCCAACCGCCGTTTAGGCCTGATACTGGGCTCTGTTGCCATCGCGTTTTTCATTGGTTTCATGGTGAAAATCTCCCTGCTCAGCGGAAAATTCGCATGAACTTGACCCGGGCGAACCAGGAGGTTTTCCGAAAGTTAGCGGTTGTGGCTCTGGCCATGTTCGCGTTCGGTTATGCCCTGGTACCCATGTACCGCGCGATTTGCGAGTACACCGGTATCAACATCTTGGCGCTGGCTGAGCAGGCAATCCCCGGCGCACGCGCGGTACCCAAAAACACCCAAATTGACACCAGCCGCACCATCACGGTGGAATTCGATGCCAACGCCCGCGGACCCTGGGAGTTCCGCCCGGATCAGCGGTCCGTGCAAGTCCACCCCGGGGAAGTTGTTACGGTGATGTACGAGTTTCAGAACACCCAGAACCGCCGCATGAGCGCGCAGGCGATTCCGAGCTACGCACCGCAGCAGGCGGCGGCCCACTTCAACAAACTCGAATGTTTTTGCTTCCAGCAGTACACGCTGGATGCCGGTGAAAAGAAGTCATGGCCGGTGGTTTTTGTGGTGGACTCCAAGCTTTCCACCGACGTCAAAACTATCACCCTGTCTTACACATTTTTTGAAGTCGGCGGTAAGACACCTCCGGCACCGGTGGCCTCCAAGGAGCAGTGGCCCAGCCAGCCTGCCGTGCGAGGTGTCTCCCGGGATTGGAAGGCTTGATGGCCGCTGGTGTTGTCGCCCGCTTTGGTCGCAGCGTGAAGGCCGTGGGCTGGTCATTCCTGGGGATTCGCAGCAAAGCTGGGCAGGAAGGTGATCATGCCGGTCTGAAGCCTTTGGAAGTGGTGGCTGTTGGTTTGATCGGAGTTTTTGTGTTGATTGGGGCTTTAGCGACCCTTGTCAACTGGGTGGTGTCAAAGTAACGCGCGCAAGCGCTTTATGCGCTGATTTTTGGAAAGACTGGAGTTGAAATGAGTTCGAAAGCACACGGGGCGACGCCCCATTACTTTATTCCGGAACCGTCGCGTCATCCGGCTCTTGCGGCGCTGGGTTTGTTTTTTGTCATTTTGGGTGCATCGCAGTGGGTCAACGATGTGGCGTGGGGCCAGTATTCTGTGTTGGCTGGCTTGGCATTTTTCGCCTGGGTTTTGGTAGGCTGGTTTGGTGACGCTATCAACGAAAGCGAAGGAGGTCAGTATGGCCGACGCATCGATATTTCCTACCGCTGGAGCATGAGCTGGTTCATCTTCTCGGAAGTCATGTTTTTCGGGGCTTTCTTCACTGCATTGTGGTGGGGACGCGCGCATTCGGTTCCCGAGGCCGGCAGTTTGGACAACGCTTTGCTGTGGCCCGGGTTCAAGGCGGTTTGGCCGAGCATGGCTGCAGGCGTGACCGGCTCGCCCGCCGACATCATTGAGCCCTTCACCACCATGGGCCCCCTTTGGCTGCCGACCATCAACACCGCATTGCTCCTGACGTCGGGCGTGACCCTGACCATTGCCCACCATGCGTTAATTGACAACCACCGCGGCCGTACCATCGCTTTTATGTGGTTGACCGTACTTCTTGGAATTACCTTCCTCTTCGTGCAGGGCTATGAGTACTACCACGCCTACACCGAATACAACCTCAAGCTGACATCCGGTATATACGGCTCCACCTTTTTCATGTTGACCGGCTTCCACGGTTTCCACGTGTTTGTCGGTATGCTGATGTTGTTATTCACCACGCTGCGGCTCCAAAAAGGGCACTTCAAACCAACGAGCCACTTCGGTTTCGAAGGCGCCGCCTGGTATTGGCACTTTGTGGACGTGGTTTGGCTGGGTCTTTACATCCTGGTGTATTGGATGTAGGGCATTTGCTGTCGCGTGCAGCGCCACTGCGTGAAAGGCACCATATCGGGTGCCTTTTCTGTTTCCAGGCCTATGGCCTTTGGATGTCAGCGGCCTACAGGCAAGCCGGTCGGCTGTATGAAACCCAGTTGCCAGGCCAACAAAACTCCCAAAAATAACAATATGGAAACGGCTACCCGGAGCGCCAACGCCCAAGCCATGCGCTTTGATTTCGCAACCGGTGAAGGGTTGCCGCGCAACATGAAAAACAGTGCGGTGCCCAAAGCCGCAAAGATACCCAAAAACCCTAAAACTACGAAATAAGTCATGCCAAGGATTATCCGGTGAATTCCCGCAGACGCCTTCTGCTGGTCAGCCTGGCGACGCTCGCCGGTGTGTGCCTGACGCTGGCATTGGGGCGCTGGCAATTGCAACGCGCGGCCTACAAAAAAAACTTGGCCGAGCAGGTGCAGGCGCGTGCAGCTCTGGCACCGCTGCCGCAAGATGCGCTGCTGGCCTTGGAAGCCGAATCGCTTCCCCCGCAGGCGCAACGCCGTACCCTGTTGCGGGGTGTCTGGCTTCCTGAGCTTACGGTGGCGCTGGATAACCGGCAGATGTTGGACAAGCAGGGGTTTTTCATCATGACCCCTTTGCGGCTCGATGCGTCCGATGCGGTGGTGTTGGTGCAGCGCGGTTGGTTGCCGCGTAACTTTTTGCAGCGAGATGTGTTGCTGCCGTTTGATACGCCATCGGGTTCTGTGGAAGTGGCAGGCACCATTGCCCTGGCCCCAGCCAGGCTTTATGCATTCGATGCGGCCGATACAGGCAGGATCCGACAGAATCTCGACATTGCAAGCTACCGCAGCGAAACGGGTTTAGCACTGCGTGATTTCATTCTCGTTCAGCAGGGTCCGACGGCTGAAGGTTTGCTGCGTACGTGGTCTGCGCCCAATCTGGGCGTTGAGCGGCATTACGGATACGCGTTTCAATGGTTCAGTCTGGCGGCGCTCATCGCCGGTCTGTACCTCTGGTTTCAATGGTTGCGCCCTCGCCGGCGTGCAAAGGATCAACTTCCCGATGACCGCACCTGATCAAATGGAAGACCGCCCTGTGGATCTTGCTGTGCATTCCATGCCTCAAGCACATGGGTTTGCGCAGCAACCTTCGCGCACCCGCAGCGGGCGCCTCAAGATGCTGCTGGTGCTCGCTGTTTGTGCGGCGCCGGTGATTGCCTCTTACTTCACCTTCTACGTGTTGCGGCCCGCAGGGCGTACCAATTTTGGGGTGTTGGTCCAGCCCCAGCGGCCCTTGCCCGAGCTGGTGGCGCAAAGCCTGGATGGCAAACCGGTGGAGATGGCCAGCCTGCGCGGCCAATGGTTGGTGATGAGCGTGGCGCATGCCGCATGTGATGCGACCTGCGAGGCCACCTTGTTTTTGCAGCGCCAGCTGCGCGCCGGGTTGGGCAAAGATAAAGACCGGGTGGACTGGGTGTGGCTGATCGATGACGATGCGCCAGTGCCTGCGGCCATGTTGCCCCGACTGGAAGGCTCCACCACACTGCGCATCTCCGCCCAGTCTGCCGCGCAATGGCTGGGCGACGGCGCTGAGCAGCCACTGTACGGTGCCATCTACTTGGTAGATCCCTTGGGTAATTACATGATGCGCTTTCCAGCGCCGGGTCTGGAGCCTGGCAGCGCGCAAGAGGCCAAGCTGCAATACGCGAAAAAAGTCAAACGCGATGTGGAGCGCCTGTTACGCGCTTCCGCGTCCTGGGATACGGCGGGTCGCTGAGTGGTAGACCTCGAACCGGTTCTCTCCCTGTTTGGCATTGCCGCTCTCGTGGCGGCGGTATTTCTGGCCATCTTTTGGTTACGCCGCGCAGCGGGCGTACGCACGCCATGGCGGCTGGCCTTAACCGTGTTCACGCTGTTTCTCACCTTTGATTTGGTTTTGTTTGGAGCCTTTACCCGCTTAACGGATAGCGGCCTGGGTTGTCCGGATTGGCCAGGCTGCTATGGCACCGCCAGTCCGCTGGCCGCGCATGCGGATATAACCCAAGCCGAGGCGGAGATGCCAGGCGGACCGGTGACCCATGGCAAAGCGTGGATCGAGATGGTGCACCGTTACCTGGCTTCTGGAGTCGGTGCGTTGATCGCCCTTTTGGCAGTTGTTGCGTGTTGGCCGGGCGGGCGTCGCCACCCGATGGGAATAGGTCTGCCCCTGTTCACCTTGCTCTGGGTTTGCGTTCAGGGGGCGTTCGGCGCACTCACCGTGACGCTCAAATTGCAGCCCATCATTGTCAGTCTGCATTTACTGGGTGCCTACGGATTGCTGGCGCTTTTGACCATGCAGGTGCGGCATTTGGGCGACTCGAACGCGATGGGTATGCCAGGCGCTGGACTGCGTCCTTGGCTGTGGCTAGGTCTGGTTGCGGTTTTGTTGCAAGCCAGCCTGGGCGCCTGGGTCAGCACCAATTACGCAGTCCTGGTCTGTTCGGACTTCCCCACCTGCCACGGCGTTTGGTGGCCTGATATGGATTTCGCACCGGCCTACACGCTGTGGCGGCCGCTGGGTATGGGACCTGACGGTGCGCCGCTGAGCCTGGCTGCAATGACCGCGATCCATATGACACACCGCGTGGGCGCAGCACTCTTGCTGGTGATTCTGTTGGCCTTGCTATGGCGCATACGCAAAGAGTCCGCCATGCAGGTGCCCGCACGCTGGCTCGGTGCGCTTTTGGCGCTGCAGATCGCAACGGGTCTGAGCAACGTGGTCTTGGGTTGGCCCCTGTTGGCGGCAGTGTTGCACACGGGTGGAGCGGGTGCCTTGGTGGTGGTGCTGGTCTGGATGTTGAGTGGCAGCCAACGGGCGGTGGCTGCGATAGACTGAGCCGTTATGTCTGACAACGCGCTTCCCGCTCCGCCATCTGCCGTTAAACCCTTGGCGGCTTGGCGTCAGTACAAGGCCCTGACCAAGCCACGCGTAATCCAACTCATCGTCTTTTGCGCGCTGATAGGCATGGTGCTGGCGGTGCCCGGTGTTCCTGGCTTGGACGACGTGATCACGGCCACGATCGCCGGTCTGGGCATCTGGTTGGTGTCCGGTGCTGCGGCAGCCTTCAATTGCATTGTGGAAAAAAGCATAGACGCCAAGATGAAGCGCACGTCCTGGCGGCCCACCGCGCGCGGTGACCTGAGCGACGCGCAAACCCTGTTGTTTTCGGCGGTTTTGGGCATCACCGGTTCGGTGATTTTGTATATCTGGATCAACCCGCTGACCATGTGGCTGACCTTCGGTACCTTTGTCGGCTATGCGGTGATTTACACCATGGTCTTGAAGCCACTGACACCGCAGAACATCGTTATCGGCGGGGCCTCCGGCGCCATGCCGCCGGTTTTGGGCTGGGCTGCCATGACCAACGAGGTCACGGCAGATGCGCTGATTCTGTTTTTAATTATTTTCTTGTGGACACCGCCACATTTCTGGGCCTTGGCGCTGTACCGCGTGGAGGACTACCGCAAGTCCGGTCTGCCCATGCTGCCCGTCACCCACGGCAGCGAATTCACCCGCCTGCAGATTTTTCTCTACACCCTCGTGTTGTTTGCCGCCTGTCTGCTGCCTTTTGTCTCCGGCATGAGCTCCTGGTTGTATCTGGCATCCGCCGTGGTCTTGAGCGTGATTTTTTGCGTCTACGCCGTGCGCCTGATGCGCAATTACTCGGACGAACTGGCGCGCGCCACCTTCCGGTTTTCGCTGTGGCATTTGAGCCTGCTGTTTGCCGCGCTGCTTTTGGACCACTACCTTTTGTTCTGAGACCCCATGCCCCATCCATTCGCATCACGCCGTAGTTTCATGGGTCTAGGGCTGGCGATTGGCGCAGCGCTTTTGGCCGCTTGCTCCGAGAAAAAGCTGGTCTTCCATTCCATTGACATCAGCGGCGGCGAAATGGGTAAAGACTTCGCGATCAAGGACCACAATGGACAGCTGCGCAAGCTGGCGGATTTCACCGACAAAGTAGTCGTCGTGTTTTTTGGCTACACGCAGTGCCCGGACGTCTGCCCGACCACCATGACCGAGCTGGTGGAAGTGAAACGGTTGATGGGCAAGGACGGAGACCGGCTGCAACCCCTGTTCATCACGGTAGACCCCGAGCGCGACACGCCCGAACTGCTGAAGGCCTATATGGCCAATTTCGATCCCACGTTTTTAGCGCTGTGTCCCACGCCCGCACAGCTCGCCGAGGTGGCAGCCAGCTTCAAGGTGTATTACAAAAAAGTCGGCGACGGCAAAAGTGCCGCGTACACCATGGACCACTCGGCTGGCAGCTATGTGTTCGACCCTAAGGGCCGTGTGCGGCTATTTGTGCGCTACGGTTTGGGTGCGCAGCCGCTGGCAACCGATATCGCGCAGCTAATGACCTAGGCGTATTCGGCCAGCGCGGCTTTCATTTTTTTCATCGCCGCCACCTCAATCTGGCGGATGCGCTCGGCGCTCACGCCGTATTCGGCCGCTAGTTCATGCAGCGTCATGCCGCCTGAACCATCGTCATTCACTTTGAGCCAGCGCTCTTCGACGACGCGACGGCTGCGCGCATCCAAGACCTCCAGCGCGGCGGCGATGCCGTCAGACGCCAGCACGTCGCGGCGGTGCGCCTCCATGACTTCCAGCGGCTCGTGCTTGCTGTCAGTCAGATAAGCGATCGGGCCAAAGGCTTCTTCGCCATCGTCGCTGTTCATCGGGTCCAGCACCACGTCGCCACCGGCCAAACGGCTTTCCATCTCCAGCACTTCTTCGGGCTTGACCCGCAGCTCCCGGGCCATCGTGGCAACCTGCGCCGGGCTGAGTGTGTCGCGGTGGGTACCGAGATCGGCCGCAGCGTCCTCGCCCTTGAAGCGCTGGCGCATGGAGCGCAGGTTGAAAAACAGCTTGCGCTGGGCCTTGGTCGTGGCGACCTTGACCATGCGCCAGTTCTTCAAGATGTATTCATGGATTTCTGCCTTGATCCAATGCAGCGCGTAGCTCACCAGCCGAACGCCCTGATCCGGGTCAAAGCGCTTGACCGCCTTCATCAGGCCCACATTGCCTTCTTGGATCAGGTCGCCGTGGGGCAGTCCGTAGCCGATGTACTGGCGCGCCACCGACACCACCAGCCGCAGGTGCGAGAGCACCAGCTTTCCCGCTGCTTCCAGATCGTTGTCATTGCGGAACTGGCGGGCAAAGCTTTGCTCCTCTTCCAGCGTCAGCATGGGCAGGCGGTTGGCCGCTGAAATATAAGCGTCCAAATTCCCCAGCGGGGGCACCAAAGCCCAGGGGTTGGCAACCGAAGTACGGACTGCGGGGGTTGCTAAAGCGAATGTCATGGTCGAACTCCTTGTTCGTGAGGCCTGAATATTAGCACTCTCCAATGACGAGTGCTAAAGAATTTCCCCGAACTTTGCGCCAAGTCAAGTGCGCGCCGGACGGTGGTGCCCGGTTACGCTGCGCCGGCGACCTGCCCCTGCAGCAGGGCATGCGCCACCGCCCGGTCGTCACCCAGCACGATCAGGGCAAACAGCAACTCGTCCAAGCTCGCTGCCTGCGCAGTACGGCGCGCCAGTAAAGGCGTGGCGCGCGGGTTGATGGCGATGAAATCGGCCTCGCAGCCGGGTAGCAGGTTGCCCACCACGCCACCCAGACCCAATGCCTGCGCCGCGCCCGCCGTGTGCTGCCACCACAACGCGGCGGGTGGGATGCTGATGCCGGTTTTGGCCTGGCCCTCGCGACCCACGTAATAGGCCGCCAGCATGGTCTGAAAAGGCGAGAAACTGGTGCCACCGCCCACGTCACTGGCCAAGCCGTAGCGCATGTGTGCGGCGTCGGCGGCTGCAAAGTCGAAGTAGCCGCTGCCTAAAAACAGGTTGCTGGTGGGGCAGACCGCTGCCGCCGCGCCACGCTCGCGCATCAGGGCACGGTCGTTGGCGTCAAAGTGTATGCAGTGGGCGTAGACGGACCGTTCGCGCACAAGACCGCAATCGGCGTAAACGCCGAGGTAACTGCTGGCCTGCGGAAAGAGTTCCTGCACCCAGCGGATTTCGTCCAGGTTTTCCGAGACATGGGATTGCACCCACACATCCGGGTAGGCGCTGGCAATTTCGCCTGCGCCGCGCAGCTGCGCCTCGGAGCAGGTGGGCGCGAAGCGCGGCGTGATGGCGTAGCCCAGGCGGTCCACGCCGTGCCAGCGGCGCAGCAGGTCTTCGGTGTCACGCAGGCTTTGTTCGGTCTCATCGCGCACGCCGTCGGGGCTGTGGCGGTCTTGTAAAACCTTGCCCGTAATAAGGCGCATGCGGCGCGCCCGCGCTGCCTGCATCAAGGCGGTGACCGATGCCGGGTGCGAGGTGGCAAAGGCCAGTGCTGTGGTCACGCCGTTTCGCAGCAACTCGGCCAGAAAGAAGTCGGCCGCTGCTTGCGCGTGCGCGGGGTCCGCAAAGCGGGCTTCTTCGACAAAGGTGTAGCGCGTTAGCCAAGGCAGCAGCCCTTCAGCGGGCGAGCCGATCACATCGGTTTGCGGGTAGTGGATGTGCATGTCCACAAAGCCCGGTGCCAGCAGCAGATCGGGCCAGTGTGTGGGCGTCAGGTGGCCAAAGCGCGCCGCCAGATCCTGGTGCGCACCCACGGCCAATACGCGCGCGATGCCGTCCGCGCCGGTGTGCGTGACCAGCAAGCCGTCCGTCTCATAGCGCGGCTGCTGCGCTTCGTCAAACCACAGAATGGCGGCGCGCCAGGCCTTCTCGCCTGCGCTGGCGGTCTCTATCCCGCGTGCATTCATTGCAGGGCGGCCAGCACGCGCTGCGGTGTGGCCGGGGCGTTGAGTTGCACCGCTTGCGTGCTGTCGCTGGTTCGCTTGCGTGCCTGGGCCACTGCATCGCGCAGCGCCTCCAGCACACTGAGCGCCAGCATGAAAGGCGGCTCGCCCACGGCTTTGCTGCCGCCCACGTTGTCTTCGCGGTTGGGTTCGTGCCACAGGCTGATGTGGAAATGCGCCGGCGTGTCGCCGATGGTGGGAATTTTGTACGTGCTGGGCGCGTGGGTGCGCAGCCGGCCTTGGTCGTCCCAGACCAGTTCTTCGGTGGTCAGCCAGCCCATGCCCTGGATAAATCCGCCCTCGATCTGGCCGATGTCAATCGCGCGGTGCAGCGGCGTGCCCACGTCGTGCAGGATGTCCACGCGCAACACCTTGGACTCGCCGGTGAGTGTGTCGATGGCCACCTCGGTGCAGGCTGCGCCGTAGGCAAAGTAATAGAAGGGCCGACCGCTGAGCGTGGCTTTGTCGTAATGGATTTTGGGCGTGCGGTAAAAGCCGTCGCTCCAGAGTTGCACCCGCTGCGCGTAGGCCATGGGGATCAGGCTGGTGAAGCTGCGGGTTTCTGTGGGGCTGTGGACCTGGTCATCGGCAAAGCGCACGGCGCTGGCGCTGCAGCCGTCCAGCTCCGCGACAAACTGTGCCAGCCGGTCGCGCACTTGCAACGCGGCCAGCTCGGCGGCGCGGCCGTTGAGGTCGGTGCCTGCGGATGCCGCCGTGGCGCTGGCGTTGGGCACTTTGTCGGTGTCACTGGCGTTGACCTTGACCCGCGTGGGTGTGAGGCCCAAAACCCCGGCCACGATCAGCGCGACTTTGGTGTGCAGGCCCTGGCCCATCTCGGTGCCGCCGTGGTTGACCAGCACGCTGCCGTCGGTATAAACATGCACCAATGCGCCGGCCTGGTTGAACTGCGTGGCGGTGAAGCTGATGCCGAATTTCACCGGCGTGAGCGCCAGCCCGCGCTGCAAGGTGGGTTGCGCCGCGTTCCAGGCGGCGATCTCGGCGCGGCGGGCACGGTAAGCGCAGTCCTGCGCCAACTGGGTGATCAGCGGCTGCAAGATGTTGTCCTCCACCGCCATGCCGTAGTGGGTGGTGTTGCGTTCGGTGCTTCCGTAAAGGTTGCGCAGGCGCACATCCAGCGGGTCCAGGCCCAGGGTTCGGGCGATGTCGCCCAAGATCACTTCAGTCACCACCATGCCCTGCGGCCCGCCGAAACCACGGAACGCGGTGTGGCTTTGCTTGTGGGTTTTGCAGCGGTAGGAGTCGATCGCCACATGCTCCAAAAAATACGCGTTGTCGGTGTGGAAGATCGCGCGGTCTGCGACCGGACCGCTCAGGTCGGCACTGAAGCCGCAGTCCACCAGCTGCGTCACTTGCAGGCCCAGAATCCGGCCGCTGGAGTCAAAGCCCACTTGGTAGTCGTAGCTGAACGGGTGGCGCTTGCCGGTGACCATGAAGTCGTCGTCGCGGTCCAGCCGCAGTTTCACCGGCCGCCCCAGTTTGCGCGCGGCCAGCGCCGCCCATACCGCCAGATGCCCGGCCTGTGTTTCTTTGCCGCCAAAGCCCCCGCCCATGCGGCGGCAGACCACGCGCACCGCGTGTAACGGAATATCCAGCGCATGCGCCACCCAGTGCTGCACTTCGCCGGGGTGCTGGGTGCTGCTATGGATCAGCCACTGGCCGTCTTCCTGCGGCAAGGCGTATGCGATCTGTCCTTCCAGGTAAAAGTGCTCTTGCCCGCCTACATCCAGCGTGCCGCGCAAAACGTGCGGAGCCGCCGCCAGGGCTTGTGCCGCATCACCCCGGCGCACATGCACCGGCGGCAGAACCCAGTGCTGCTGCGCCACCGCGTCGCGCACGCTCAGCACCGCAGGCAGAGGCTCCAAGTCCGGACGCACCAGCTGCGCCGCATAGCGCGCGCGGTGGTGGCTGTCGGCCACTACCAAGCCCATGACGTTGCCCACGTGCTGCACGGTATGGTCCGCAAAAATCGCTTCGTCGTGCGCAAAGTTGGCCAGCACGTGGTCACCTGGAATATCCGCAGAACCGACCAACGCGTACACACCGGGCGCGGCGTATGCCGCCGCGGTATCCATGCCGCGCACCCGACCATGCGCCAGCGGCGAGAGGATGGGCGCGGCGTGCAACGTGCCGGCGACTTCGGGCAGGTCGTCGATGTACTGCGCGCGGCCGTCGATGTGGCGCACAGCGCTTTCGTGGTGGGCTAAGCCGGCCTGGGGTAGGGTGCTCATCCCAGCGCCTCCAGCGTGACCAGCGCCTGGCCCTGCGTCTCCAGCCAGAAGCGCTGCAGCAAATTGCCCAGCACCTGGCGGCGGTAGTCGGCGCTGGCGCGCATGTCGGAGATGGGGCTGAACTCCTGCAACAGCACGGCCTGTGCGGCTTGTACCGTGCCTTGGTCCCAAACCTTGCCGAGCAGGGCAGCTTCGGTCTGGCGGGCGCGCACCGGGGTTGCGGCCACGCCACCGGCGCCGATCGAGATGTGCAGCACCCGCTGGTCTGCATCCAGCTGCAGATGGATGCCCAAACAGACGGCCGAAATATCGTCTTCCTGCCGTTTGGAAATTTTGTAGGCGCGCACCCATGCGCCCGGTTGCGGGGCGGGTAGTTCCACCCAGGCCAAGAGTTCATCTGCCGCCATGCAGTTTTGCCGGTAGCCGGCGTACAGGTCTTCCAGCGCCAGCGTGCGGGTGGCGATAGCGCCACCCTGCGCGCGGGCCAGCACCACGCGGGCGTTCAGCGCGATCAACAGCGGCATGCTGTCGCCAATCGGCGAGCCGTTGGCGATGTTGCCGCCCAGCGTGCCGGCGTTGCGCACCGGCAGGCCGGCGAAGCGGTGCCAGAAGCGCCGCAGCGTGGGCCACTGCTGCGCCAGCGCCGCGTAGGCCGCCTCTAAGGTGACCGCCGCGCCTATGCGCAAGCCGCCCTTGACGGTCTCGATGTTGCGCAACTCGGCCACGGCGGTGGTGTCGAGTACGCGCGCAAAGCGGCGGTGCTGCTTGGTGACCCACAGGCCCACGTCGGTGCAACCGGCCACCACCTGCGCTTGGGGGTGCGCGGCGCGCAGCGTCAAAAGCTGGAGCAGGCTGCGTGGTTGGGCATAGGCGCTGTCTGCGGCGTGGCCGGGGATGGATTGCAGAAGTGCCAGCGTCGCAGCTTCGTCTTGCTCGGGCGCCGGGTAATCGCCCAGGCTGCAGGCCGCGTCGATGATGGCGCGGTAGCCGGTGCAGCGGCACAGGTTGCCGCTGAGGTGTTCTTCCGCCATGGCGCGGTCCACAGTCTGGCCCTGGCGTACCCGGTTTTGGTACAGGCCGAAGAGGCTCATCGCAAAACCGGGGGTGCAAAAACCGCACTGGGTTGCGTGCTGCGTCAGCAAGGCGGCTTGAACGGGGTGCTGGCTGCCGTCGGTTTGCGTCAGGTCTTGCGCGGTCCAGACCGCCATGCCGTGGGTGGCATGCGCCATGCGGATGCAGCTGTTGACCGCGCGGTAGCGCAGCGCGTCGCCTTCGGCCTCGCCCAGCACCACGGTGCAGGCACCGCAGTCGCCCTCGGCGCAGCCCTCCTTGGTGTCGCAGGCGTTTAGGTCTTCACGCAGGACTTCCAGCAGCGTGCGCTCCAGCGGCACCTGCTGCAGCCGCACCACGCGTTGGCGGTGCACAAACGCCAGGTCGGGCAGGGCGTTGGTATTTTCAGCGGGGCTTACGCCAGGGCTCATAAGTTGGACGCGCCAGGGCGGCACAAATGCGAAGATGGCGACAGTTTAGGCTCTTGCCCACAACCCCACTCGCAAGGAATCTTTCTATGTTCAAAGTCCACGCCGTTGCCGCACACCGCCTGCCCCAGTTGTTGCGCGCCATGCCCAAAGCCGAGTTGCACATCCACATCGAAGGTTCGTTGGAGCCCGAGCTGATTTTTGCGCTCGCCGCGCGCAACGGCGTGAAGCTGCCCTATGCCAACGTGGGGGCATTGCGCGCGGCCTACGCCTTCACCAATTTGCAGAGCTTTCTGGATATCTATTACGCCGGGGCCAGCGTCTTGCTGCACGAGCAGGACTTCTATGACATGGCCTGGGCCTATCTGGAGCGCGCCGCCGCCGACCACGTGGTCCATACCGAAATGTTCTTCGATCCGCAAACCCACACCGGGCGCGGCGTGGCCATGCAGGTGGTGATGGACGGCCTGCACCGCGCCTGCGTGGACGCGCAATCCAAGCTGGGTGTGAGCGCGCAGTTGATTCTGTGTTTCTTGCGCCACCTGAGCGAAGAGGCGGCCTTGGAAACCCTGGAGCAGGCGCTTCCCTTTCGCGACAAATTCATCGGCGTCGGCCTGGATTCCAGCGAGGTCGGCCATCCGCCCGAGAAGTTCAAAAACGTGTTCGCCAAAGCGGGCGCGCTGGGTCTGCACCGCGTAGCCCATGCGGGCGAGGAAGGCCCGCCGGCCTATATTTGGAGCGCGCTCGACGTGCTGGGTGTGGAGCGGATTGACCACGGCGTGCAGTCCATCCACGATGCGGCTTTGATGCAAAGGCTGGCGCGTACGAGGGTGCCTTTAACGGTGTGTCCGCTGTCGAATCAAAAGCTGTGTGTGTTTCCGGATCTGGCGGAGCACAACATCGGCGCGCTGCTCGACGCCGGGCTGTGCGTGACCATCAATTCAGACGACCCGGCCTATTTCGGTGGCTATATGAACGAGAACTTTGTGCAGACTTTTGCGGCCACCGGCTTGACTGCGCAGCAGGCCTACCAACTAGCGGCTAATAGCTTTGAGGCTAGCTTCATCACCGAGGCCCAGCGCCACCATTGGATGCACGAATTGAAAGTGTGTTTCGAGCGCTTTGTCGAGCACGACGACTGACGCGCCACCCGCGCGGTGTCAGGCGGCCCGCTTGGCCAGTACGCCGTCGAGCCAGTCGCTGCGCATCACCGGCACGGCGGTGATCAGCTTTTCGGTATACGGATGGAAGGGGCCATCAAAAATTTGGTTAGTGTCTTCAAACGCTACAAACGAGCCCTGCAGCATCACCGCGGTGCGGTGGGCGATGCGGTGCACCACGTCCAAGTCGTGGGTGATCAGCACATAGCTCAGGCGCAATTCGGCTTGCAGGCGGCGCAGCAATTTCAAAATTTCTTCGGCCACCAGCGGATCGAGCGCGGAAGTGGGTTCGTCCAAAATGATCAGGTCGGGTTTGGCCGCCAGGGCGCGGGCGATGCACACGCGCTGCTTTTGGCCGCCGGACAACTGGCCGGGGCGGCGCGTCAAAAAGTCGCGCGGCAGTTCCACCAAATCCAGCAGCTCTTCGGCCCGCTGCCGGACGGCGGAGCCGTTCAGCCCGAAATAAAACGCAGCTGGGCGGCCGATGATGTCGAGCACGGTTTGGCGCGGGTTGATGGCTACATCCGGAATTTGGTAAACCAGTTGGATGCAGCGTTTGAGGTCTTTGCTGCGCTCGGCCAGGGTTTTGGGCAGGGCCTGGCCTTTGAATGCAATCTGGCCCCCCGTGGGCGGCAGCAGGCCGGTGACGACCCGGGCCAGCGTGGATTTCCCCGAGCCGGACTCGCCCACCACCGCAACGGTCTCGCCCACTTTCACGTCCAAGCTCACGTCGTTGATGACCTTGAAGTTGCCGTAGGCGGCGTACACCTTGTCAATCTTCAGAATGGTCTGGTCTTGCACCGAGGACGCGGAGGCGCGTTCGTGGGCTGCCGCGCCGCGCACCGCAACCAGTCGAGCGGAATATTCTTGCGTGGGGGACTGCAGCACGCCGTCTACCGTGCCTTCTTCCACCTCTTCGCCATGGCGCAGGACCTTGATGCGGTCGGCCACCTGCGCCACCACGGCCAGGTCGTGCGTGATGTAGAGCGCGGCGGTACCGAATTCGCGGATCAGCGACTTGATCAGGATCAGCACTTCGATTTGGGTGGTCACATCCAGCGCGGTGGTGGGTTCATCCAGCACCAGAATGTCTGGGCGGCAGGACATGGCCATGGCCGCCATGGCGCGTTGCAATTGGCCGCCGGAGGCCTGGTGGGGGTAGCGCCGGCCGAAGTTCTCGGGGTCGGGCAGGTCCAGCGATTTGAAGAGACTGCGCGCCCAGGCTTCGGCTTCGGGGCGGGTCATCAGCTTGTGCAGCACCGGCGATTCGCAGACCTGGTCCATGATGCTGTGGGCCGGGTTGAATGCGGCAGCGGCAGATTGCGCCACATAGGCAATGCGCCGGCCCCGCACAGTGCGGCGGCCTTCGGCATCCAGGGTGCGCAAATCGACGCCATCGATCTTGATAGATCCGCCGGCGATATGCACCCCGGCGCGGGCATAGCCCATGGCCGCCAGGCCGATGGTGGACTTGCCGGCACCGCTCTCACCAATCAAGCCCAGGACCTGGCCTGCGCGCAGTTCCAAATCGACCGATTTGACAATCGGCGCGCCGCTCATCACGGCGTCGAGCTGCAAGCCCGTCATCTGCAAAATGATCTTGTCCGATGCCATGTCAGAGCTCCGCTTGCGCGCCCGAGGGGCGTGCGTCAATCGACAACATCCAGTCGACCATGAGGTTGACTGACACGGTGAGCAGCGCAATCGCGGTGGCCGGATAAATCGGCGCCATCATGCCGAAGTTGATGGCCGCCGCGTTTTCGCGCACCATGCCGCCCAGGTCGGCATACGGCGGTTGAATGCCCAGACCGAGGAAGGACAGTCCTGCGATAAATAAAAAGTTAAAGCAAAAGCGCAAACCGAACTCGGAGACCAGCGGCGCCCAGGCGTTGGGCAGGATTTCGCGGGTGATGACCCACCACAACCCTTCACCGCGCAGCCGGGCAGCCTCCACATATTCCATGACGTTCAGGTTCATACCGAGCGCCCGCGAGAGGCGGAACACG
>Ga0214921_10005133_pt1 | contig 18708 bp, 24 predicted proteins | sample LL1505_MetaG_FD_177992 | JGI IMG/M metagenome (GOLD analysis project Ga0214921, IMG submission 177992) | Freshwater microbial communities from Lake Lanier, Atlanta, Georgia, United States - LL-1505 | ecosystem: Environmental > Aquatic > Freshwater > Lake | place: USA: Georgia | collected... | reverse complement strand
TACCCGTATTATTGTCATGGATAGCGGATTCAAAGAAGGTATAGACCTTTTCGATATTAAATATATTCATATTTTCGAACCATCTATCAATCCTGCAGATCAAAAACAAGTGATTGGCCGTGGAACTCGTACATGTGGTCAAAAAGGACTACCCTTTGATTCTAAGCGCGGATGGCCACTCCATGTTTTTATTTATGACCTAGAGATTCCAGATGAATTACAGAAAACGCTTTTATCTTCTAATACCGCATTTGAATTATATAAAAAGGTATTACACTTAGATACGCGATTACTCAATTTCAATTACGATATAGAGCGGGTTCTCATGATTGGCTCGGTGGATTATGAATTAAATATGCCGGTACATAAATTCTCCGTAAAACCCGACAATACCGATGATTCCTCTATGACATCCCGCGCTAATTTTTTCGATTCTCCTGCAGTATCCTCATTCACTGATAGTTTTAGTAGTGCTAAACTAAAAGGTGGTATGAAACATATACGATATGATTCAGAGGGTCGTATACGATCAACAATGGGTTATCATGAAATGCAACATTTTATTCAATCCTATTATAAACAGTTTTTATGGAAAAAAGTAAAAATGGAGAACTTGTGTATTTCTAAAGATTCGTCTAAAGAATCGCAAGAGAAAAATAGCGGGACAATACTACTTACATATACCCCATCTCAGGATTTTATCCGGAATTTTTTCAGTCCTCAAGCCCCAGTAAAGGGGATTTTAATGAACTGGAGTGTAGGAACAGGTAAAACCGCAGCAGCTATTGCAGCTGCATCGCGCAATTTTGAACCGGCAGGATATACTATTTTATGGGTAACGCGTACGACTCTCAAAAATGATATTTGGAAAAATATGTTTTATCAGGTTGCAAACGAATCTATCCGTGAAAAAATACGAAATGGGTTCTCTATGCCAAAAAATATAAAAGATCAAATGAAACTATTGGGAAAAAGCTGGCGTATTCGTCCTATTTCTTACAAACAATTTAGCAATCTTGTTTCAAAACAAAATGAATACTACGAACGACTTGTAAGAGAAAATGGTAAAGAAGACCCTCTAAGAAAAACGCTCTTAATTATCGATGAGGCACATAAACTCTATGGTGGAGGTGATCTATCATCGATTGAACGACCGGATATGAATGCTCTTCATACAGCATTAATGCATTCATATTCTATTTCCGGTGAAGATTCATGCAGACTGTTATTAATGACAGCTACGCCTATTACAGAACATCCTATTGAACTAGTTCAATTAATAAATCTTTGTAAATTACCAGAAGAACAAATGCCACACACATTTGAATCATTCTCTAATGATTATTTAGATGAAAATGGTAATTTCACAGATAAGGGAGAATATCGGTTTTTAAACGATATTGCGGGACATATTAGTTATTTAAATCGAGAAAAGGATGCAAGGCAATTTGCACAACCTATTGTTAAAAAGGTAAATTGTCCTATTGTATCTGAGAAAAATATAGAATTAGTAAAAAAATTCGATAAATTTTTAGCAAAAGCATCTATCACAGAATCCCTTTATGACAAAAAACAAGAATTACAATTGCAAAATGACCGGTTAAATGGGGAATTAAAAGAAGTAGGTAAAGAACGATTTATACATTTAAAAGATATATATGATGAAAAAGATATACCCACTAAATATTGTAAAAAAATAATCCAGCAAAATATAAAAACATGTCTTGAAGAAATAAAAGAATATATAAATTCTATCAAGGAAAAAACGAAAAAAATAAGAGAAGAAATAAAATTAGGCAATAAATATAAAACAAATGAATTGAAAAGAATTGGGGATATGATAAAAGAGAACCCAGATAAATTTGATAAATATAAGAATTCGGCGTATTTTTCTTTACGTAGTAATTGTTCTTTTCGTATTACAACAATAAAAGAATTACGCGAACATTTCGATGATTATCCTGAAGTAAAAATATTAAATGAAAATATAGAAAAAAATAAAGATTCTATTATATTATTAAAAAATCAAATAGTTGTCTTAAAGGATTCTTATCGTGTTAAGGTTAGACAGTTACGTGAATTTATAAAAATGGGACATTTGAATGATCTAGAAAAAATGGGTATTCAACGATCACTTATTGATCTTCGAAAAGAACATAATAAAACAATGAAAATTACAAAAAAAAGAGTCAATCGGGAAATCACAGATACAGAAAGTGTTATAAAAACAATCGAAAAAGAAAAAAAAGGGGTTTATAGAAAACTTCGAAAATCCTTAAAGAAAATATCTACTATTAAGAAGAAAGAATTGAATAAAGAGAAAAAAGAGGAAATGAAACTCCGGAAATTATCTAGACGACAAGGAATTCTTCAAGATGCTATTCAAGATGAAGCTATTCAGGAAATTGCTGATAAATATATTAAAAAGATCGATGAAGATCTTATGAATATAGGAGTAGAAATTGCAGAGGAAGAAGAAGAAAAAGAGAAGGAGAGAGATGCCAAAAAACAGGCTAAATTAGAGGCTAAATTAGAGGCTAAAAAAATAAAAGCAGAGATAAAAGAAGCCGAAAAAACTAGAAAACGTTTGGAAAAAGAGGCTAAAAAGGGGGATGCAAAAACAAGAAAGGTACTAGAAAAACAAAAAAAGAAAATAGCAGTCACACAAAAAAAATTGGAAAATGAAGAGAAAATAATAGTAAAAATCGAAAAAGAAGAAAAGGTAGAAAAAAAAGCAAAAACCCAAGTAAAAGTAGATATTACTTCTAAGATTGCACAAATAAAAGCACTTGCTTCAAAACGTTAACCATTTTTTGGTCTAACAGAAAAAATATCTAGAATTTCTAGATATTTATTATATAATAAATATCTACCTACCTATCTACCTACCTATCTACCTACCTATCTATTTATATTTTTCTAGTTTGTATCCAAGAAACACAGCAAATATCATCGACCCCTTTTCCAAAGTAAAATGGATTCGTCGAAATATTTTCAACTGCGCATAGATCTCCAGTTTCTAAAGCCATAAGATAATCCAGCTTATCGACTACATTCCACTTTTGTTGCCAGCGTCCAAGCGCAATATTGGCTGTTTGTGTCGCATTTTCGGTTTTCTTGATATTTGTATCTATATCTTCGTTCAATACATCACCTACGCCATCACTATATGTCTTTATGTTGATCTCATCTGTATCGTAAAAGATGAAAGTGCGCTTTTCTGGTGCAATACCATATGTTCCATCTCTATTTCCAACCTCTCTTCTAAAAGCAGTATAGGTATTGCGATAATCGATATGTCCAAGCGCCTGTGTCATCGCCAATTCTTTTCCATTAATTGCGATATACTTTGCAGGCGAACTACATATCAACCCACGTTCAACGTCCAAAATTTCGAAGCTGGACGAATTGATCAGTTGAACATTGCGATGCATTTTGCAAAGGCGATCGATTTCCTCTGCGTTGTTAGAATCATGAGGTGTTGTCTCGAATACGTTATCGTCATTACAATAGATGGTAATAGGCGAGTCGCCAACTGCAAGTACATGAACAGTAATCGTTCGATCAGTAAAATTGTGGCGAATTTGGACTAGAGACATTGTCGCACCAGACTTGTTTTCACAATCATATGTAACGCACCTATCTGCAAGCAAATGCTGGATAGTTAACGCAGGATCTTCTTCGCCGTAGATATCCTTCTGGAGAATCTCATCCATTTGCCCGTTCGAAATAAGCTCCTGTAAAACCGAAAGTGTAATATTATATTTTTCATACTTACCTGTAACTGGATTTCTGCCGGTTCCATCTATTGAATGTCCATCCCAAATGGCAAGGTCCCATTCCTCCCTATCTTCAAAGACGCGATGTGTTGTATAGGTCATATCCTGACCTCTACCGATAAGATGGGTAGCAGTATCGGTAATGCGCGACATTTGTTGATTTACTCTACTATCATAAGTAGAGTCAAAAGGGAGAACAGTTTGAATTGGTAGTAAGGTAGTCATTCTTGTTGGTGGGGAAGTGTACTATTAATATAATTTATAAAAAGTGAATCAATTTTTTTGTACCTTTTAACCTTTACACCATTGAAGATTTAAAATAGGATAAAAAATATTCACATAATTCTACTTCATCTATTTCGTATTCTTTCCATATTCTTGGTGATATATCAAAATATTTTACACTTGGTAGAAAATCATACATTTTATAAAATGTATGCTGTGAAATTCCATCATTGTGTTCTATTTCATTAAATATATTTTTTTTATACTCATAAATATATTCATCCACATATTTGTATATTATGTTTTTTATTTCTGTTAAATCATTAGCATATCCATATATATTATCTTTGTTTTGTTCTTTTTGTTCTTTAGTAGAGAAACTAATTTTGAAAGGATACATAAATAATTAATTAGCATTAATGTATTTATATTAAAATATATCCCATTTTAAATATTCAAGGGTGTATAAGAATTAAAATGGGACATTGTAATTCTCCACTGGTATAAAATGTCGATTATTGATATATAAAAGGTATTTTATCGGTTACAAAGTCGCTTCGCAGTACGGTTACCTAATTACATTCAAATACGCCGACCACAAAGGTCGGTGTTTAGAATGTAAAAAGTTGTAAAGGGAAGAGTGTATGCATCCTAAAAAAATTGATTCATTTTTTATATTGTATCATAACAACATAAGTCCAATATGACAACTATACAAATAAGTAGTGATACACACAAGAAAATCTTTATCGAGCAAGTTCGCCGATATGTAACTCTTAGACAAAAATATACCAATTCAACTGTGATAAACCCATATTTGAATGGTATTGAGAATGCTAAACCTATAGCCGCTCGAATACGCCTATTACATTTTATCAAAAAGGCTTATATCGAATCCAGAATAATGAGGACTCCAGAGCTCAACAATGACGTCGCGCATCTAGTCAAGTCCTATATACCGCATTCGGCGCGATTAAATTCTCTTAGAAAAAAATATACAAACGAGATTCTCAAGCAGGGTCTACAAAAAAAGACGGTGAAACAGCTAGACCATATTCTCGAAAATATCATCGAAACTATCGACAAGGGCTTCCTTTCCAACTACAAAACATGGTTTATTACAGTGGGTATAGATGTGCCGTCCGCGATGGATAGGAAAAATATACCTTTTGGATTTCTATTTAAATACAGGTCTATCTCCGGAAACAAACAAGCAAAGGTAGATCGTATTATGGAATTCTACCAGAGAGCTTGTGATATTATGTTTCGCAAACAGATTCCAAAATTCTATAACCATTACAAAGAAAATGGACGGAGAACTTTATATATACATCCACTAAAAAAACTAGCAATGACCCACCGTGAAGATTTGTCACAGAGAGTTATAAAGCTACTCTGTATCTTGACTATTGTTATAAAGGCTAGTCCTAAATCTAAAAAATAAGCTACGACTTTCACTGATATCGATCGAATCTATATTGAAAAAACCTATAAAAAACATAGAATATCGCGTAGATTCTATTAGCGATTTTTCTATTGTTTTTTCGTTTGTTTGTCATACAGAAGTCTATATGGATATGTAAATGCAGAATATAGATCGATTGACGCTCGAATTATTTTCAAGTAAATCGACCTATCAAAAATATTTAGCTAAGACGGATCCTAAAAAAGCCGAAGAAAATAAACTCTTTAAGACAAACCTAAGAAAATATTCGCGCGATATTATGAAGCTTACTCAGGATTATTTAAATAATCCTGATCAAACACAGGTTACTTTAGAAATAAATGAAATGTTGGATAATTTTGGAAAGACATGGATCAGGTATTTTGAAATGAAGGAATTGGAGAACCCGGATTTTTTCCAAGGGAAAAAGGAGGATGAAGATATGTTGTTTGACGAGAATCAGTTAGTTGATTTCAGTACTAGCGAAAGTAGTTTAATAGTAGAAGATTTGGTTGATCTATCAACTTCTCCTATTCAGGATTTGAATTATCCCTTTCTTAATAAAAATATAAAATATTCAATGGATTATTATCGACGAAATCGATAGATAAAAAATCGGTAAACTATCAAATCTATCTATAGTATAAGAAATGGTTCGAACAGTAAATAAAAAAATAAGGGGGGGTAGAAAAAAAAACAAGACACTTAAAAAACTGAATTGTAGTCCAATAGTAAAGGGGAAAACAGTAAATCCCGATAGTTGTCTATTACCTGCGAATTTAGAAAAAATAAAACAGGCATATAATACCGCGCACCCGAATTCTAAAATCACAGCTACTAATCCATCTCAAATATGGGATGAATTGAAAACCCGTCTTTCTTGTAAAAGTGAGATGTGTTGGGTAGAACAGCTTACGGATGCTAGTTTAAAACGGCAAATAAAAGAATTCCAATTTGCTCCTAAGAAACCCGTTGATTGGAAAGGTCCTACAGAAGAAGATAAATGGGTATCGAACTTTGATATTATGGCCGTTTTACACCAATATGAAAAAGTTTATCCCGAATTCGTATTAATTGAACCAACTACGATGGATTTTGATAGTAAACCGAAGGAAAAAGGTGGGGAATGTGTCCTACCCGATTTATGCAAGTTCTCTTTAGAAAACTGGATCAAGAAAAAAAAGACGAAAATCGCTATTTCGCTTAATTTAGCAACATTTGATAGTGGGGGGGAACATTGGGTATCTCTTTATGTCGATATAGAGAACCGATTTATCTTTTATTTTGATAGCGGGGGAGACCCGCCAGTCCCACAAATCAAAGTATTGATGGATCGTATTAAAAAACAGGGTTCTCAATTATCGTCTCCTATTCGTTTTAAAGTCTACCAAAATGCGGGGTTACAACATCAAAGTAAAGATACTGAATGCGGAATGTATTCGATTTTCTTCTTTATCACTATGCTTACTGGGAAATTAATAGACGATAAAGGAAACGAGCAACCCATTTCAATGAAATCGCGTATTCATTTTTTCTTAAAAAAACGCATTCCTGATTATTGGATGATTCATCACCGCGATATTTATTTTAATGATTGAACAAATATTCTGTATGACAAATATTAGAGGATAAACAATATCTCGGCGTATTATAAATATATGAAACGTTATCTTACAAAAAGAAAAAAAGTTCGGTTTAGAAAAACAATCAAAAAATATAGAGGGGGGGTTAGTCAATCTGCTCAAAAAATACTCCATGATTCTGGTCTTGACAACTTATCAGAACCACAGCAAAATAAATTAATAGAATCGATTGAAAAGGTCTTAAAAGATAAAGATATACAAGTAATTGATACGAGTAAAGTGGGATCAAAATTCAACCAATATTTTTCCTCTATGTCATCCTCAATGAATGTTGCAATGGAGAAAATTGCAGAGTGGTTAGTACCATTAAGTGTGAAACCAAGTAAGAAAAATACTACTAAGGTTTCTCTTTTTTTATATCCTTCTTTGATTGAATCTACAGTCGGTGTAGATAAACCGAAAGTGAAATTCGGTAGTATTATGTTGAAAGTAAATAATAATTATGCGGATATATCTAGTCATTTTAGATCGATGTTTAAACAAACAGATGATGTCCTAGCCAATATGCGTAGAGGATTGAAATATCCAGTTAAACAGAAAGCATTCCATACAGAAACGTTCACTATTAACGAATTATTAGATGACAGATGGAAGTTAGAAAATAAGTAGTATTTTATAAAAAAGAATTAAAAATGAATATATATTTTCTTATATGACATTATATATTTCACATGAAAACCAAACATTATTATGGCAAATGATCCAGAAAACGCAACAATTTAATACAGTATTTCAAAATTCTCCATTAGAATCCAAAACGACTTGGTTTAAAAATCAAATACAAACTATCTATTCTACTTTACCACCGAATATAACTAGAGAACATCTCAAACAATGTAATCGCGATACGCTTACTAATATGATAAAAGATCTTACGAAAATACAGCCGAATATGATAGATCGACCTCCTTATTCCAGATTGACAAAAGACCCTTCTGTAAAATCTATTACGGAATACGAAACCCAATATAGATCCCTTTTAGAAACTCCCAAACCCAAAATCCCCGATTTCGCTGAAAAAATAGACGATCAACCGATATCCGATATGGATTCGCTTATTAAAGAACATCAAAAACAACGAGAGGAGGAATTGAAAAACTATGGACCACCGCCTATTCTTCCTGAACAGAAAATACCCCTACAAATAGAGGCAAAAGAACCTACCATTAGAGAACTCAAAGAAATATCAAAGCGACTAGATTCGTTAGAAAAAAAACTAGAAGAATTAATCGAAATATATAAGAAATCTCAGCCGACTACTATTATCTAAGAAATATACAATTATTAGAAAAAATCATAATAAAGATTTGATTTTATCATGATATAAAATGGAACTTTTGCAAAATACTCTTTATATTAATTTAGCATATCGAACTGATCGTAGAGAACATTGTATAGCCGAATTCCAAAAACTCGGTATATCAGGTATTGAACGATTCCCAGCAATCCAGACAACAACAGGTTCTGTAGGATGTACAATGAGTCATATTAAATGTTTGGAACTAGCAAAAGAGCGGGGCTGGGATCAAGTATTTATATGCGAAGACGATATCGAATTTACAAATCCCGATCTTTTTAAGACACAATTGGCGAGATTTTATAATGATAAAATAGAGTGGGATGTATTAATCATCGGTGGAAATACAGTACCGCCTTTTCAAGAGATAAATGATTTTTGCGTACGTGTTTTTAATGTCCAAACGACTACTGGATATATTGTCAAAAAGGGGTATTATGATACATTGATTTGCAATTTTAAAGAGGGTCTTTTAAAATTAATGAGAGAACCTGAAAGACGTAAGGAATTCGCGATTGATATTTACTGGAAACAGCTACAACAGAAGGATAAATGGTTGATCCTAGTCCCCTTAACTGTCTGTCAATACTACGACTTTAGCGATATTGAGGGAAAAGTCGTTGATTATAAAAATATTATGTTGGACCTAGAAAAAAAAGCTCTAATTGAACATTATATGAAATTAAAGGCTGAAGAAGAACAAAAAAACCGATTTAAAATATTTTCATAATATATAAATGACTAAACCTACTCAACTACTTGTTAAGAACGTTAAAAAAGTATATAAATTTAACCCAAAAAATTTTCCAAACGGATTTCAATTCGAGGATGCTGCAGATTATCCAAATGAGGTTTTGACATCAAGCCAAAATATATTGAATGATACTATGGCACAAGTATTTTTTGCTGTAGTAGGTAGTGTATTGTATTTGATTTTTACATCACAATCAACAACAGGAGGCCGTACAATGAAAAAACGATCGAATAAAAGACATAATAAAACCTATAAACACAAACAATAAATCCTGTATGACAAACCCTATCTAAAACATAAGAGTTGGTTCACATTCCAAGTTTTCGATTCGCTTTTCTAAATCTTTATTTTTATAATGCAAATATACAATTTCATTTTTCAAATTGTATATTTCACATTGAAAATAAGAATAAAATCCTACTAGGATAGTTATATTCATAAACGATATATATCCAAGAATAATATAATTAAGTTCGATTGTCATCCTCTTGTGTGGTATATCTTGTAAAATATACATTTAGTCAATTTTTTATTTTTGTCGAAACAATAGTCTTATAATCAATATAAAAACATTTTTCAATATAATACTAGATATATACTATGAAATTTATTATTACTATTATAAGAAACATACTACCGAAAGATTTACCAAAACCACTTGGTAGATGGAGAATAGAAAATTGTAATAAACAAATGAATAATAAAGTAGATTTATCTAATGAAGATCATTGTGGACCTTGTGGGCAATATGTCTTAGAGAAAACTGTAGTAATGAATGATAAAATCGTCCATCCAGAAAAAGCAAAGTAAAATTGATTCACTTTTTTGGTTATTCTTTAATGGTACACCCCCCAGCGAACACAATGCAAACAAACGAATTTACCCCACAAGAGCTAGTCTTATATCCTTCTGATACTCCGTATTTTCCAAAAGAAGAGACAATAGAAGAACTGCTAGCTAAGATTGCGAGAATCTTTAAGAATCACGAAGTTAAGTACGAATACAGCGATCTATACAATGAGATCACGCTATGCTTTGAGAATACTACTACTAGACATTCGTTTCGCATTTACGCAAATCAGGGTCCTGATGCGAGACTAGATATCGATAGCCGCTTTGTTATTGTCACAAAGGTTTACGGCAATGATCGCATTATGGAAGACTACCGATTGATGCGTATTCTTGGAAATATCATTCAGGAGGGCGACGGTAACGGTAAGAGTGAGGAACTAGCGTATATTCTTAGATACTTCTCTAGATCTACATAGAAGGAGGAATTGGAAGACAATCTATAGATAAGTAGATAAGTAGATAAGTAGATAAATCGATTTTTTATTGATGACACAAAAAAATCGAAAAAAAAATTGATTCTTTTTTTTGATAAATCTTAAATGGCACACTCCCCCCTTATACAATGGCACTACTACAAAGAACCGTTTCCCATCATAATCCTGTTTCTACAGAAAGATACCCTGATATTAATCCGCAGACATGGGCAACTAGAGGTGGATCAAGTATTTTCGTAAAATGGATTCCAGATGAGATGACAGATGCAGATGCACATCGCTTTTTCAAAACCTATGGACAGATCGACCGCGTAGAAATCGTTCACAAGATGAAGGACGGCAATAAAATCGGCCGAATGCTTTTCGTGCATTTTGACGGTTGGAATGAAACATTTCTACCACATGCCATTGCGCAAAATCATCCTAATCCAGTAGAATTAGAGTACTGTGTGACAAACCGTTTTAATAGCGAGAAGATTTACAAGCTGAAGTGCTGCATCAATGTACGCCCGATTCCAAAGGTCGACTATACTACAACACAACTGACCGATATGTTCGAGAATCTTAGCAAGAAGTTCGCCGAGTTACAGAAGGAAACCGCAAGAGTAAATGAACTACAAAAGAGTGAGAATGATCGTCTTCAATTGAAGATAGTAGAACTCGAGAACCGGCTAGTACTATGCGAGCAAAAGACCATATGAATTGATACGAAAAGATGGATTACATCATATAATGAGAGAATGACTAGATATGTAGATAAGTAGGTAGATAAGTAGGTAGATAAGTAGGTAGATAACTAGATAAGTAGATATATAAACCTCTTTTTTATTGTCATAAAGATAATAATATATTCTTTATGACAAATCAATTATGTTAGCCTTAAAAAAGTCGATAAAACCGATTTATTTTTCTTCTCATAATCTAGTGTTTGTAGATTAGCCGCATGCTTTTTTGCCAGCATTTGTTGTTTTAGACGGTTCTCTTGTTCTAATAACATTTTTTCCGCCTCTCCTTTTTCTAAAGGGGTCAGCGTAGAACCCCTTTCCTTTTGCAATTCATCCGTGGAATGATATACCCGCATTTTAGCAAAATCGCGTTCTCCAACGGCAAATACTGTTTGATCTTTATGAACTTTACGTAAATCGTCGAATTTCAACTTACTAAAAGGATCGCAACTAACATATTCATCGGTTTCTTCGTCATTGTCATACAGAGAATTTCCACGATTGCCGTATACGATTGTTTCGATCCCTCTATGTTTTACAATAGCAGACGATTGTTCTTTTATTTGGTTTATTGCTTGTGCAATACCTGATGCGGATGATACCGATTCTGTAGAATAAATAGGATCGGTATTTTTAAACCATAAATTACGACTTTCATCTACTTTTTTCGACATATTTTCTTCGAAAAGTCTGTTAAATTTATTTTGAAATTGTTCTCTACCAATTTCTTTCATAGTGGATTGAATTGTCTTACTCATCTGTTTTTCTGTAGTAATTGGTTCATATATTATTTCTTCTGTAGGAACAGCTACGGAGGTTTTTATAGATTCGCGATAATAATCGACGACAAAATCGAAAGCCTTTTTATAGAAAAGAAAATATTCGGGGGGTAATCTCGATTTATCGGGATGCATTTGGAGAACAATTCGTTTCGCCGATTTTAGCTCCTGTTCTCCAAATTTATCTGGTAATTGAAATAGATCGAGTATTTCCTGAAAAGAATACATATGAATATTCAAATTATGGGTTGCCATAGTTATTTATATTAATTGCATAAAGAAAGGTATAAAAGAAAACGCTAAATATAAGATATATAATACCTCTATGTTTTTCACAAATAGAACTGGAAAACCAGCAGAAAAGGAACCTATATTACAGATTCCCGAGAATGTTATCACGGAACTTTCTAAAGAGGATTTTTCGAAACAGCTTGAAGAGAACCCCGGACTTTTTATTATAAAATTCGGGGCAGAATGGTGCGGTCCATGTAAACGTATTGATCCGCTTATTTATAAGTATTTTGCAGAAATACAGGGTTCTCAAATACAATGTGCAATTATCGATATTGACGAATCTTTCGAAATATATGCATTTTTAAAGAGTAAAAAAATGGTGAATGGCGTTCCGGTCCTTTTGGCATATCAAAAAGGGAATTTGACGTATATACCCGACGAAGTAGTTGTAGGAGCGGATGAGAACCAAATTCATATTTTTTTCCAGAAATGTCAAAGACGTCTTGTCTTATGAATTACCCCCCCCATCTCTATTCTTCTCCCGCAATATCTGCAAAACGAAAAAGCGGCCAGAAATTTCCATCGTTACTATATTGCGTTATATCAAAACAGTTTGCCATAAAAGATCGCAATTCTATCTTATTCGTCGTTTCTAATGTCGATAACCAGTGTTCAATCTCGAAAGATGAGATAGGCTTATACCCGAATTTCTGCCTTATAATCGATACATTTCTACAATAATTTACTAAAGAATAATAGACGGGACAGAGGCAATTATAAAGATTTGGATTATAACCGTGCCATACATATACGGAATTGCGATACAAAGATGTCTTAAATACCTCACGTGTAATATCTAATGTCTTATCTGCGAATTGCTCTTCTATAGTATTGGGATTTATATATTGAAAATAGAGTGCACAATATACCCTATGAGGCTCTATTTTAAACTCATTCAGTAGTTTTATATAGCGACATAGAAAGACAGTCAGTTCTACCGCTACGATTTTCCAATCGACAAGAACCATATCTATATTATCCTGTATGACAGAAGCTAGAATATTTCGATTGGCCTCTTTGTTCGCTGGATTACTAAAGTCATCGATACAGATTGATAAAATACGATCGTCTAAGTCATAATCGCGTAAAAATGCGGGTAACATTTGAAAAGGGGCATTTGTATTATGATCGGGAATAGAAGATAATGCGTAAATAACTTTCTTTTCATTAAATTTAGAACCGAATGAAAGGTAGATTTTTTTATAAGGTTTACGATTAGAATCTATGCTTAGTAGATTTCGTAATAGAATAAATATATCACTTTTATTTGGTTCTAACAGAGGCATTGTTTTATAGTATTTATGAAATATTATAAAACCATTATCAATTTTATCGTTTTCGCTTTGTTTTCGTGTTTTTACGTTTACCTCCCTGTAGAAAAGGATTGGGTTCTCCTCCTCTAGGTTCTCTTTGTCTAGGTTCTTCTTCTCTAGGTTCTCCTAATCGGGGTTCTTCTTCTCTAGGTTCTCCTAGTCGGGGTTCTTCTTCTCTAGGTTCTCCAGCTTGCGGTGTAGTTTCCCCTTGAAAAAGAGCAGCTTTTTCCGTTTCATCGGGAGTTGCAAACGATTTCCCTTCACTATCGTCCATAAATGTAACATAGGCTAAAACAATAGTCGTAATACCTAACATACCATAGGTAAAAAGGGGAAATCCATTTATACTATACATATGTAGAGGATTTGATTCATTCGTAGGCATTGCTATATATATATTTATATATATTACTATAAAAAATATCTAGTATTTTCTTACCAATCATCTAGAAGCCAATTTTTGTAAAGTCCACCGCCTTTTATATTAAACAACCGATATCTATTAGCATATTCATCTAAAGTATCCTGTATGACATCTATTTTTTTCTCTTCTGGTAAAGTCTTAATAGATTCTAATTTTCGTATAGTTTCTAGTCTTTTTTCATTGTTAATGATATCAAGTAATGATGAAATATTATGAGGTTCTCTCTTTGGAAATCGCTCATCATAACCATGATCTTTTTGTATAATATCTTCCCTTTTTATAAAATTATAATAATCATTATAAAATGGATCGATTTTAGGATTGTCACACAGAATCAATTGTTTGAGATGGCAATATTTCATATTTGAAGTTGTAATTGTAGTTGTCCATAGAAATATCAATAAAATATTGACTATGGATTTCAGTTGCATATCTTATAAATATAAGATATTATTTCTATATAATTTATTGAAGAACATTATATCGTCCTATAAATGTCAACTATTCAGTTGAAAATGCCGATTATATGATAATTACAAGGCAGAATTATCGAGCGCAAGCCCACCTAAAGTGTGGCTACTAGAAATCCGCAGTTAATTCAAATATATCTTTATCAATAGATTTATTCGCTAATGCATACTCCGAATTAGTTCTCTCGAAAAAATTCACTTTGGATTCGATGCTAATCAACTCCATAAAATCAAATGGATTCGCTGTTTGATAAATCTTTTCGTAACCTAGCTGTAAACATAGTCGATCGGCAACAAACTCGATATACTGGCTCATCAATTTTGTATTCATTCCTATTAGTTTACACGGAATCGCTTCTGTGATAAACTCTTTTTCGATTTCAACGGCTTCTTGTATGATTTCATAGACGCGTTTCTTCTGTAACTTCTTTTGTAATTTACTATATAAGAGAACCGCAAATTCGCAGTGCATAGCCTCATCACGACTAATAAGCTGATTGGAAAATGTTAATCCGGGAAGGAGACCGCGCTTCTTGATCCAATAAATAGATGCAAACGACGATGAGAAAAAGATACCCTCGACAACGGCAAATGCAATTAAGCGTGCTGCGAACGAACTGCGATTATCTGCGATCCATTTCTTTGCCCACGCTGCTTTTTTGGTAATACAGGGGAAATTTTCCAAGGCATTGAAAAGTCGTGTCTGCTGTTCTGGATCTTTTATATAAGTATCAATCATTACGCTATACGTTTCTGAGTGTATATTCTCCATAGCGATTTGAAAACCATAGAAGGCACGGGCTTCCGCTAATTGAACATCCCCCATAAACCGGATCGCTAGATTCTCTGTGACAATTCCATCAGAGGCCGCAAAAAATGCCAAAATCATACTTATGAAAAAACGCTCATCGTCATTTAGTTTTTGAGTCCAATCTACCAAATCATCGGTGAAGTCAATTTCTTCCGTTCGCCAAAAACAGTCGATCTGCTTTTTATACATTTTCCAAATATCCGCATCTTTGATGGGAAACATGACATATCTCGAGTCATTATGTGATAAAAGAGGATCAGCTGGTAATGCTGTTTCGGTCATTCCTAAATAATATATAGGCGATATTTTTATTTCATTTTTATATCTTATTTTTTGGGAGGAGGGGGTATTTTGATGATTGTCATACAGAATCATTATTCGAAAATATATACGATATAATTATATGACATCTAATCCACTTTGTAAATATAAAGATTTGTTCGGTAAACCAAACGATGGATTACGTAAATATCGTATTGGTGGAATAGCAATGCTAGATACAGTGGTTGTTATCTTGATTGGAATCGTTTTTTCCTATATGACTGGTTTTCGATTATTACCTACTTTAGCAATTTTATTTATATCGGGGATTATTGTACACCGTTTATTTTGTGTGAGAAGCGGTATTGACCGAATTTTATTTCCCGATATTTAGGAATTGAATAGAATAGAGGTATTCAAAAACAATAAAATATGCAAATAGATTATATAGCATGAATATTATACAGACATTAAAGAAAAAGGGGTTTTTTTCAACGAATTGGATTTATAATAAAACAATTCTCTATTTGATTTTTGTGATTGCTTTAACGAATTTATTTATTCTTTTTCAACAACAGGATATCTTCTCTGTTTTATTTTTCTTATTGGTTGGATTTCTAGCGACATTTTTTAGTAAAAATATGGTGGTTATCCTCTGTATTTGTTTGTTTTTTACAAATGTTTTGAAATATGGACGTTCTGCGGCAGGTCATACAGAAGGATTTGAGGGTGAAACTGAATCAAAAAAGGATGATGAAGAACCAAAAGAAGAGGAGAAGGGGAAAGAGAAAGAGAAGTCGAAGGAGAAGTCAACCGAAGAACCGAAAAAAGAGGATAGTAAAAAAAATATGAATCCTGAATCACCTGAATCATTTGATCCTGTAAATAATGATAAAAAAACGGATACTGATCCTATGGTTATACAACAGGAAAAATTATTAGATAATATGAATAAATATAAATCACTTTTAGATACATTACAAGGAATTACTCAAAATATGAAAGAATTAAAAGGTACATAGATCTCAGTATTTTAGGTATAATAATGTATATTGTATTATATAATAGAATATAATACAATACAATGGCACAAGTTATTGCAGCTGCATTTGCATTGGTAAATCCGTTTTTGGCTCCTGTTGTATCAAGTCAAGCAGCAACATCCATGCAGACGATGATCTCGCAAATCATGATGTATGGTAAACAAATTGCTAGTGATGTACAGCGAAAATTAGAATATAAATATGCTATGATGAAAACGTTTTATTTAATTACTACTATGTTATTAATAGGAAAATGTTTCTTTTTATTTGGAGATTTATTTGTGAAATTATTTAAGTGGGTATTTTTATTTACAGGTTGGTTTTTTTCGAAATTTATTCCTTGGTTTTTTAAATTTCTTACATGTGCGTTTAGTAAACTTATGAGTTTACCGCAATGTTTACTATGGTATGGATTGGATACTGCTGGTTGGATTTTTTATCTACCTTTCCGTTTTATGTTTTGGATATTAGATCAAATCTTATTTTCAGGAAAGCGGACGATTCGTAAAATAGAATATGATATGTGGAAATATATGTATCAATTTGACAATTATGTATATGATGGATTAGGAACAGGAATCCATATTTTTCACTATCCTGACTCTGTTATAGCAACTTGTTATCATTGTGATACAGATAGTTATCCTCCTAGTCCATCTTTTCCATTTGCAGCTATTATGAAATTTATAGAATGTATCTTGACACCATTCTAAAATATCATAATAATATATTATATATTAATGGCAAAAAAGTGTATTCCTGGAATAGTATGTGTAGAAAATATGAGTATTGTATTTTTTTTCCTTTTTTTTGGGATACTACTATATTTTTATTGGACTTTGTTTGTGAAAATACAGAAAATAGAAAATAAAGAGAGAACCTATTTAGGACAAATTCCTTTAGTAGGTATTTCATCGAGATTAGTAGATAACCCGAAAGTGATTATGAATCCATATGGACCTCCTTTACGTAATGATGGTGCATATTTTCCAAGAGATGCGGCTGATATGCCAATTTTAGTAGAAGATACTGGTGCTTCTCCTATAGGAAAACGTGGTGTCCCTATTAATATTGAAACCCGCGGTTTATCAATGGATTATACTCAACTAGGTATTCTAACAAAAGAAAAGGGGGGAGAACCTTTAATTTTATCATTAATGGGTCGTAGATTAACAACTGGTATAGATAAATGGCAATATTATACGATTTCAAATACAGGACAAATGAATACGAAATTACCTGTTTCAGTAAAGGGACGTAGTTGTTCGGGGGAATATGGTTGTGATCCTATTTATAGTGGCGATATGGTTTATGTCGAAGGTTACAATGATATTTTTAGAGCTACTGTATATGAGAATAGTCGATTTAACTATATACCCTTTATATAAACTACGTTTTAGGACAATTTTCATTCACTTTATATCACTATATATAAAGTAAATTACTATGGGAAAAAATAAATTTTTAAATGAATTAATATTTGAAATCCAAAAAATGACTACAACAAAAATGATTAAGGGGGGTGGTAATCCTCAAGAAGAAGAAGAAGAAACAAATGTCGCTATTGCAATCGATATAGTAGAAAGTAGTAGTAGTAGTAATCCATTAACTTCTACTCCAATAACTTCTACTCAATCAAATACTATCACTAGTAGTATACCTGCTTCGAATTTAATATCTCAATTCCCCAATATATCTAGCTTTATTAATCAATCAAATGAATTGAGTACAACACTTTCGAAATATCTTACAAATACTTCCATAATGACACCTGAAGATTTGAAAAAAGCAGGATTTACCCAACAGCAAATATCGTCGATTCAAAATCTACAAGAAAAATACAAACCAAAAGAAAAAGAAATATTAAAAGGCGATATTATTTTAGGTGATCAGGTAGATGAAGGTACTATAGTATTAAATAGAGAAACACTTAATTATTTAGGAAGTAGAATGGACTTAGTATCTAAAAAAACAGAAAATACAGAAGCAATAACTAATGATGATATTACTATAAAAGGATAAGAGTAATAACTTACTGTAATATATATATATTCTATATACATGCAATTTGAATTAGACCGAACAAATACAGATTCTATTATTTATTATTATTATAAACAATACGATTTTTATACAGAAAATAAAAGACAAAACGATGCA
>Ga0214921_10005131_pt1 | contig 18712 bp, 18 predicted proteins | sample LL1505_MetaG_FD_177992 | JGI IMG/M metagenome (GOLD analysis project Ga0214921, IMG submission 177992) | Freshwater microbial communities from Lake Lanier, Atlanta, Georgia, United States - LL-1505 | ecosystem: Environmental > Aquatic > Freshwater > Lake | place: USA: Georgia | collected... | reverse complement strand
ACGGGTTTCAGTTGGTATCGCGCCAATTCTCTGGAAGGCGAGTCTTTTTGTGTGGAGGTCTCGCTAGCGGGAATGCGTTCAACGCAATCGATCCAAGTCTCACTGTTGTAAGAGCTAGCTTCTGAAAACTCATCAGTGCTCAGCTCGCGCATTCTGAAAAATTGTGAGTCCTCTACCAGCTTACTTTGGTGAGTCAGTGGAAAAGTGAGGTGCTGAGATGAGGTTTCTGGTGCACCCGCAATGGCTTCATATATTTTTTCAACTTGGCGAAGTCTGAACAAGGCTTGGTAGGCGTTGCGATCCTCCGCACGAATGCTGAACATCACCAAGCCTGCAGTTTCGCGGTCAATGCGATGCAAAGGCGATAACTCCGGCAAATTCAATTCTTGCTTTAGTTGCACCAACAAACTTTGCTGCACATATTGACCGCCTGGTGTCACCGGCATGAAGTGCGGTTTGTCGGCCACCACCAAGTGTGCGTCTTGATAAATGATCTGTGCTTTGAAGGGTAAATTGGGTTCATCCGCTACGTGTCGAAAGTACAGCAGATGGGACTCATTGAACAGACCATGATCAGGTGAAATGCATTGTCCCTGTGCATTGTATACAGTGCCCGCTAAAAATCGCTGAAGCCACACTTCGCGTGAGATGGCTGGATATCGCTGCGTTAAAAAATCAATGGCCGAAAGATCCGTGTTGGCGGGAATGCCCACTTTGCTGGCGCTAACGCCGTTTTGCAACAAATGCTTAGGCACGTTTGAAGACGACATCCCACACACCATGCCCCAATTTCAAGCCACGATTTTCAAACTTGGTGAGTGGCCGGTAGTCGGGCTTGACGGCAAAGCCGCCTTGACCCGTGGCTGCGGTGTTTTGTAGCAAAGGCTCTGCACTGAGCACTTCCAATATTTGCACGGCATAGGGTTCCCAATCGGTGGCGCAATGAATGTAAGCGCCAGGCTTCAGGCGTGCTGCCAACTTGGCAATCAAAGGAGTCTGAATGAGCCGACGTTTGTTGTGACGTGACTTGTGCCAAGGATCGGGAAAGAAAATGTGCACGCCATCTAATGAAACCAAGGGCAACATGTGGTCAATCACTTCCACCGCATCGTGTTGCAAGATGCGAATATTGTGAATATCTTGCTCGCCGATGCGCTTGAGCAATGCACCCACGCCAGGCTCGTGCACTTCGCAGCACAAGAAGCGATCGTTGGGACGCACCTTGGCGATGTGGGCGGTGGCTTCGCCCATGCCAAAACCAATTTCCAAAATGACGGGGGCGGGGACGGCGTCTTGACCATTCAAAGCAAATGCTTTGGCCATGTTCAAGGGTTCGGGTGCGTACTGAAGTAAAAACTGGGGACCCCAAACTTCAAAGGCCTTGGCTTGACCCGTGGTCGTTCGGCCAGCGCGTTTCACAAAGCTTTTGATATTTTTCGGAAAGGCAACCGAGGCCGGTGCTTTTTGGGATGCGTCAGAAGTCATGATCCTATTTTAAGGGGAGACCCTCATGTACTTGGTTGCCCAATCTTGGGTCCATAAAGCCAAAGCATCTTCCAAGCTTGCTGATTGCCCGTCCAGTTGCTTGATGTGACTCAAACCTAAGGTACTGGCAGCACTTTGAAGCGCTTGGGCGATGGCTGCGGGTGAGCTTAAGTCCAAAGCTTTGGCGCCATTTTGCTTAGACAGCTTTTCACCATTCGCGCCCAAGACCAAGGGGGTGTGCAGGTACTGAGGTTGCTTCAAACCCAAGGCCTCTTGCAGCAAGCACTGACGCGCGGTGTTGTCTGTCAGGTCTTCACCGCGAACGACATGGGTGATACCTTGCGCGGCGTCGTCCACCACCACGGCCAGTTGATAGGCCCAGAGTCCATCAGCACGCTTTAAAACAAAGTCCCCCACTTCTTGAAAAACATTTTGTGATTGAATGCCCAGCCTTCTGTCTTGCCAATGAACTAACTCAGAGCAACGCACTGCACTCCATTTTTCAACGTTGAAGCGCCAGGCTCTGGCGGTTTTGCCATTCAGGCCGTGTTTGCAAGTGCCAGGATAAACGGCTGCTTTGTGCCTTTCCAAACTCAAGCCCAGCGCAGCTTGTTGCTCTTCAATTTCTTTGCGCGTGCAGCCGCAAGGGTAGACCAAGCCTTTGGCAATCAGTGCCTCGAGCGCTTGTTGGTAGAGTTTATTGCGATGCGATTGCAAGACCACTTCGCCATCAGAGAAAAGTCTGCAAACAGACAGCTGTTGCAAGATTTTTTCTGTAGCGCCAGGAATGCACCTTGGACCATCGACGTCCTCAATGCGCACAAGCCATTCACCGCGCAATGCCCGTCCATCCAGCCAACTGGCCAATGCAGCCACCAAAGAGCCAGCGTGCAACTCACCCGTAGGCGAGGGTGCAAATCGTCCGCGCGTCATGCCACATTAAAGGGCGTCGAGGGCCAATTCCAAACCGGAAATGAACGCGTCTTCTACGCGATGACCAATGCACCAATCGCCACACAAACCGATGCCTTGTTTTTTGCTCAGCATGTGTGTAGCGCCCAAGGGCTGCAAAGTTTTGGCATAGCGCCAACGGTGTACTTCAGCGTGCGCAGGCGTGGCGCGAATGCCTGTAATTTCAGAAAATGCTTTGAGCAATTTGGCTTGTACGCGCTCGGGTGTATCTTCCAAATGTTCTTGCGACCAAGCTGCGCTGGCCTGCACGGTCCAGCGCTCGATTTGATCGCGCCCTGGTTTGGAAGATTCACGCGCAAGCCATGCCACGCGGTGATGCACGCTGCGCGCTGCGTTCCACTGGGGACCCAATGTAATCAGACCCGGTTGCACCGCATTGGGAAAAGCCACCATGAGGGTCCAGCACGGCGCCACTTGCACTTTGGCCAGTGCAGCGGCGTTTTCCATTTTGATTTTGGAAGTGCGCAACAAATCAATGGCTTGATCTGAGGGCATGGCCAACAAGACTTGATCAAAGCCACTGAAGACAGATTGCGCACCTTCGGGCTCTTCGCTGTGCAATTGCCAGAGTTCTGGGAGCAGGGTGTCGCGTTCAATTTTGAACACCTTGGATTCAAAGTGAATGGTGTCTGTTTGCACCAAGGGCTGCGCCCAGGCTTTGACCAAAGCATTCATGCCGGGTGTGGCCACCCAATGTTTGTCGTGAGTATTGCGAGCGGCTTCAATCACACGGCCCATGGCATCGAGCACCCGCACGGCGTTGGCGCTCCATGGTTTGCAGATGTTGGGCGTGGTGGCAATGGCTTGTTCAAAGCGATTGTCGCGCACAGTGAAATATTGAGCGCCATGATCGAAGTTGCCAAAGCTTGAAGAGCGAGTTGACAGGCGGCCGCTGGCGCCTTTGCTTTTCTCAAAGACCGTGACGCGATGGCCAGCTTGCATGAGGGTGCGAGCGCAGGTGATGCCGGCCATGCCGGCACCAATGATGGCGAAATTTTGAATGGGTTTTGTCATTGTGTTTTGGTGTGTCATGGGGCTACTCTACACGCGATGATGGGGTTGGAGCAATGCTTGTTTGGTTCTGTTTTGACTCAACTGAGACAACCACCAACTCAGGGCATGGCCCAAACGCTTGCCTTGGGGGTTTCTCCAAGCGTATTCAACTTGGTGAATGCGTTGCACACGGCTTACTTTTTTTGCCACCAATCTGCCACTGTCAAGGTAGGGCTTGGCCATGCTTTCGGGCAAGAATCCGCCCCCTAGACCCCTTAGCTGAGCTTCTAGTTTGGTCGGCATATCTGGCACGGTCAAAACGTCTTGTCCGCCCAACAGTCCAATGGTGACGCCTTCTCCACGGGGGACCGAATCGGCCACAGCCACCGCTCGGTGTTTTTGAAGAAGGGCATCGCTGAGTGATTCGGTTTCCTTGGCCAAGGGATGGTGCGGGGCGATGGCATAGACAAAACTCAGCTCCCCCAAACTTTGGTGCATGAATTCAGGGTGAGTGGCGGGAGAGATGAAGACACCAATGGCCAAATCGGCCTGACCGGATGTGAGAGCGGCCAGGGTGCCCGACAGGGTTTCGTAGCGAATTCGCAACCGAGTGGGTGGGTTCAGGGCCAAGAAGCCTTCACACAATTCCATCACCACCGATCTTGAAATGATGCTGTCAACAGCAACCGTCAAGACCGACTCCCATCCTGTTGCCACGCGCTTGACCCGATTCGCCAGCGCATCAACGTCTTGGATCAGTCGTTTGGCTTCTCGAAGCAGCTCTTTGCCAGCTTCAGTGGGCTTGGCTTGTCGGCTGCTTCGGTCGAACAGCAACACGTCGAGGGCATCCTCAATTTGCCTCACACGGTAGGTCAAGGCGCTTGGCACCAAGCCGCGTTGTCTGGCGGCGGCGGCAAAACTTCCGGTCTCTTCGATGGCCAGCAGCATGCTGAGGGCATCGGGTGTGAGAAGTTCACTGGGAGACGTGCGCATTTTGAGTTCAAATAATTTGAATGATAACGACAAATTGAGTGGTTTTTATTGAAACTATTGCAATGTACAGTTCAGCCATTGAAATTTAAATACAAGAGGCATCCAATGATTCAAATTCGTCGATCCGCCGAACGTGGTTATGCCGACCACGGTTGGTTGAAGTCATTTCACAGTTTTTCATTTGCGGGTTACTACGACCCAGCTTTCATGGGCTGGGGCAATTTGCGCGTCATCAACGAAGACCGTATTGCGCCCGGCACTGGTTTCGGCACCCATGGTCACAAAGACATGGAAATCATCAGTTATGTGCTGTCTGGCAACTTGGCCCACAAGGACAGCATGGGCAATGTCAAAGGTATTCCACCTGGCGATGTGCAGCGCATGAGCGCAGGCAAAGGTGTGATGCACAGCGAGTTCAATCATGCTGAGGGTGAGACCACACATTTTTTTCAGATTTGGATTGAGCCCAATGTCATGGGCATAGAGCCGGGTTATGAGCAAAAAACAATTCCACCAGCCACCAAACGTGGCGCCTTGAAAGTGGTGGCTTCGCCCCAAGGTGAAGGAGATGCCGTGCAAATTTCAGCAGATGCAACTTTGTATGCAGGTTTGCTGGATGGCGAAGAAAAAGCCGCTGTCACTTTGAACCCTTCCCGCAAAGCTTATGTGCATCTCATCCGGGGCGAATTACACGTGAATGGACAAGCATTGAAGGGGGGCGATGCCGCCCTTGTTCAGGCTGAAACGAATCTTGAACTGACGCACGGCAAAGATGCCGAGGTCTTGGTTTTTGACCTGGCTTCTTAACAAACAAGAAGCTGTACTTTTTAAATCTTTTGGAGAACTCTCATGACTCAAACAGTTGTAATTTACCACTCAGGTTATGGCCACACACAGCGCGTGGCACAGTTTGTGGCACAGGGCGCTAATGCAGCGCTGATCACCATCGATGCCGATGGCAATATTTCGGACGCTGATTGGGAAACTTTGGATGCCGCTGACGCCATCATCTTTGGTTCACCCACATACATGGGCATGGCCTCTTGGCAGTTTAAGAAATTTGCAGATGCATCTTCCAAACGTTGGTTCACAAGCGCTTGGAAAGACAAAGTGGCCGGTGGTTTTACCATTTCAGCCAGCCCCAGTGGCGACAAGCTGTCGACCATTCAGTACTTCATGACTTTGGCCATGCAACAAGCCATGATTTGGGTCGGCCAGCCTGCCCTGAACGACGGTACGATCAACCGCATCGGTTCTAACTCTGGTGTGATGGCGCAAGTGGGTCCTACCAGCCCAGCAGAAGACATTCCGCAGGGTGACTTGGACACGGCCAAGGCTTATGGTGCACGTGTGGCTGCGGTGGCTGCAAAGTTGCGTGCTTAAGTTGCGCGATTAAGAGACAGAAGCCCTTAAGTGGGCTTCACTGTTTCTAGCAAAACATCAACGGCGCGGCGTTCGTCGAACACAAAACAGCCGCCCTCGTAGTGGGAGCCGTCGGTTTCCTCAAAGTACTTCAAAATACCACCCTCAAGTTGATAGGTGTGTGTCAAGCCATTTTGTTGCATGAAGATGGCCGCTTTTTCACAGCGAATGCCCCCAGTGCAAAAACTAATGATGGTTTTATCTTGCAGTTGTTCCTTGTGGGCCATGAGGGCATCGGGAAATTCTGTGAACTTGGTCAGGCGCCAGTCAATGGCACCTTTGAAGGTGCCTTCGTCGACTTCGTAATCGTTGCGAGTGTCCAAAACGACCACCGGCCTGCCGTTGTCGTCAAATCCTTGATCAAGCCAGCGTTTGGCTGTGGCAGGGGTCACAGACGGCGCGCGGCCTTCGGCAGGTCGAATGGTGGGGTGGTTCATGCGAATGATTTCGCCTTTGACCTTGACCAACATTTTTTTGAAAGGTGGTTCTTCTGACCAACTTTCTTTGGGCCTGATGTCTGAAAACCTAGGGTCTACATGGAGTTCAGCCACAAAAGCTCGTACGGCTTCGGCAGAGCCCGCCAAAAATAAATTGATCCCTTCCTCCGCCAGCAAAATCGTGCCTTTCAGGTCGAGTTTCATGCAGCGTTCTAGAAGCCGCGGGCGCAGATCTGCCGCATCCGGCAGTGGCACAAACTTGTAGCTTGAAATATTCAGAATATTGTTCACCCCCCTATTGTAGAAAACATCCAAAGCAGCTTCTACAATGGGCCTATGTTTGTCCATTTGCGCCTCCATTCCGAGTTTTCTATCGTCGATTCCACCTGTCGCATTGACGATGTGGTGAAGGCCGCTGCAGCCGATCAGCAGCCCGCTCTGGCCCTCACCGATTTGAGCAATTTATTTGGCGCCATCAAGTTCTACAAAGAAGCGCGCGGCAAAGGCGTTCAACCTATTTTGGGCGCTGAAATATTTCTAGAAGGTTTGGGCGTTGACCCACTCGCTGTGTCGCGTGTCATGGTGCTGGTGCAAAGCTCGCAAGGCTACTTGAACCTTTCTGAATTGCTGGCCCGCGCTTGGACGCAAAACATGGTGAAGAACAATGCGGTGATCAAGTTGTCATGGCTGCAAGAATTGTCTGAAGGCCTGATTTTGCTGTCTGGTGCACAAGCCGGACCAGTGGGTCAAGCTTTGGTGCAAGGTGACACTTCACGTGCTGCCGAAATTGCCTTGCAGTTGGCCTCTATTTTTACGCACCGTTTTTATTTGGAGATACAAAGAGCAGGACGACCAGAAGACAATGCCCATGTGGTCGAGGCCGTTAAATTGGCTTCGCGTTTGAGCTTGCCTGTGGTGGCTACGCATCCGGTTCAGTTTTTGAGCGAGGATGATTACGAATCTCACGAAGCCCGCGTGTGTATATCTGAAGGCGAAATTCTGGGTAATCAGCGCCGAGTTCGCAAGTTCACACCCGATCAATATTTCAAGTCTTCAGCAGAAATGCAAGACCTGTTTGCCGATGTGCCCAGCGCTGTGGCCAACTCAGTTGAAATTGCCAAGCGGTGTAACTTGTCCTTGGTGTTGGGCAAGCCGCAACTGCCCAACTATCCCACCCCCATCACCGATGGCAAGCCCATGCCCATCGAGGATTATTTTCGATTGCTGTCGGTAGAAGGTTTGGAGGAGCGTTTGGTGCATTTGTACCCAGATACTGCCAAGCGTGAGACTGAACGCCCACGCTATGCCGAGCGTTTGGAATTTGAGATCAACACCATCTTGAAAATGGGTTTTCCTGGTTATTTTTTGATTGTAGGTGACTTCATTAACTGGGCCAAAAAGAACGGCTGCCCAGTGGGCCCGGGACGGGGTTCTGGCGCTGGCTCTTTGGTGGCTTATTCACTCAAAATTACCGATCTCGATCCGCTGCAATACAACTTGCTGTTTGAGCGTTTCTTAAATCCAGAGCGGGTGTCCATGCCCGACTTTGACATTGATTTTTGCCAAGCCAATCGCGACCGTGTGATTGACTATGTCAAAGACAAATACGGCCGCGATGCGGTCAGTCAAATTGTGACCTTCGGAACCATGGCTGCGCGCGCGGCCATTCGCGACGTTGGCCGTGTGCTCGACATGAGCTATACGTTTTGCGATGGCATCAGCAAGCTGATTCCCAACAAGCCCGGTCAGCACATCACCATTGATGGCGCCATCAAGGCCGAACCTATCTTGGCTGAGCGTTTGGAAAAAGAAGACGAAGTCAAAACTTTGTTGGCGCTGGCGCAAAAGTTAGAAGGCATGACGCGCAATGTGGGCATGCATGCTGGCGGCGTTTTGATCGCGCCTGGCAAGCTCACCGATTTTTGTCCTTTGTATCAGCAGCCGGGCAGTACCTCAGCCGTCAGTCAATACGACAAGGACGACGTGGAAGCCATTGGCTTGGTGAAGTTCGACTTCTTGGGCTTGGCCACCTTGACCATTTTGGAATTAGCGCGCGAGATGATCGTGAAGCGGCACAAGGGACAAGAAAACTTCGCGTTTGAAAATATACCGCTCGACGATGCGGCCACTTACAAGTTGTTTGCCGATGGCCGCACCGAGTCAGTGTTCCAGTTTGAAAGTCGCGGCATGCAGGGCATGTTGAAAGATGCGCGGCCGTCACGCCTCGAAGACTTGATTGCCTTGAATGCTTTGTACCGTCCAGGCCCCATGGATTTGATCCCCAGTTTTGTGGCGCGCAAACATGGCCGCGAAGTGGTGGAGTATCCGCACCCTTTGGTTGAGAAAGTGCTGTCTGAAACCTACGGCATCATGGTCTACCAAGAGCAGGTGATGCAAACCGCGCAGGTCTTGGGAGGCTACAGTTTGGGCGGCGCCGATTTGTTACGCCGAGCCATGGGTAAGAAAAAAGCCGAAGAGATGGCCGAGCACCGCGCCATTTTCCGCAAGGGCGCAGAGGTCAATGGCTTGTCGGAAGTCAAAGCCGATGAAGTCTTTGACTTGATGGAAAAGTTTGCGGGCTACGGTTTTAACAAATCTCACGCTGCGGCCTATTCTTTGTTGGCGTACCACACCGGTTGGTTGAAGGTGCATTTCACTGCAGAGTTTTTCTGCGCCAACATGACCATTGAAATGGACGACACCGACAAACTCAAGGTCTTGTTTGAAGATGCTTTGAAGTTTGGCATCAGCTTCGATCCACCAGATGTGAATCGAGGGACGCACTGCTTCGAGCCAGTTTCAGACAAAGTCATTCGATATGGCTTGGGTGCCATCAAGGGCACGGGCCAGCAAGCCATCGATGCCATCGTGAAGGCGCGCGAGGAGGGTGGACCTTTCACCAGCCTTTATGATTTTTGTGTGCGCGTAGACCGCAGTCGCTTGAATAAGAGGACTGTTGAAGCCTTGGTTAAGGCGGGTGCCTTTGATTCTTTGCAACGCAATCGGGCAGCATTGGCGGCCTCCATTGACCGCGCGTTTGATTTTTCGACGGCCACAGCGGCCAACGCCAATCAAGGTGGCTTGTTTGACATGATGGGCGACGATGCTCACGGTTCTAGCACGCAAGAACCCGAGTTGGTGGATGTCCTTCCATGGGGTGTGAAAGAGCAACTGACCAACGAAAAAACAGCGGTTGGTTTCTATTTGTCTGGCCATTTGTTTGATGCTGTGGAGCGCGAAGTCCGTTTGTTTGCCAAACGCAAAATTGACGATCTGATCGACAGTCGTGAGCCCCAATTGCTGGCGGGCATTGTGAGTGATTTGCGTATCATCAATGGCCAGCGCGGCAAGCTGGCCATCTTCAAGCTCGACGACAAGAGCGCCGTCATGGAAGCCACAGCCGATGAGGCCATGATCAACGCCCATCGGCATTTGCTGAAGGACGACGAGTTGGTCATTGTGATGGCCAAGATGCAAGCCGACCGCTTCTCTGGTGGCTACCGTTTGTCGATTCAACAAGTGTGGGATTTGCCCTCAGCACGATGCCGCTTCGGCAAATTTTTGAGGGTGACCGTCAATGGCCGCGCACCTGAAGTTGCTCGCTTGGTCAAAGACTTCCCACCGCAACGTGAAATGACAGAGCAGGGCGAATTGCTAAGAGGCTTGCCAGTGCGCTTGAAGCTTGAGCGAAGGGGCGACAAAGTGGCTGCAGCGGCTGAGCTGCTACTGGGCGAACAAGCTAAATTCTTCCCAAGCGATGCGGCACTCTCAAGCTGGATTGCCCAAGCCGATCAAGGCAAAGCCGAAATCGTCTACGACATTTAATTGGGGTCAGATCAACATTTATTTGGTCAATAAGTTGAGGGGCAGCGCTAAAGGGGGCTTCCTCATACTGGGGTACCAGAAATCGTCAGCCCCCTTTAGCGCTGCCCCTCAACTTATTGGAAATAAATGTTGATCTGACCCCAATTAAATCAATCTTTAGGGCGAAAGCTAATTTCTAGAACAGGTGGAACTCGGCCGTCTTCGTCGCGGGGGAGGGTGTTGGTTTTATCGATGGCTTTTAAGACAGCGTCGTCCCAGGCTTTGTTACCGCTGCTAGACAGGAGCTTGCGGCTGATGATGGTGCCATCAGGGGATGTGCGAACTTCAACTTCGGCCTTGGGATTGCTCGCCACATCTTCCGTGAAAGTGATGTTGGGTTTGATGCGGGCGCGAATGCGGCCTGCATAACTGGCCGATGGCCCAGACGCTTTCAATGCTGTGCCTCTGGCATTTTCATCGCCCGAAGCACCAGCCATGCCTTGCATGCGTTTTAAGTTTTCCTTGCGAAGTGCTTCAGCTTGCTTTTCTTCAGCGGCGACTTTTTTGGCCTCTTCTTTGGCTTTCGTCGCAGCCGCTTCCTTCTTCAAGGCTTCTTCTTTCTTCTTCTTCTCTAGCTCCTTGGCCTTTTCCTTTTCTTTTTCTTTGGCTTTCTCTTTTTCCTTCTCTTTCTCTAGCTTTTTCTTATTCTCTAACTCAGCCTCTTTCTTCTCTTCTAACTTCTTCTTTTCTTTTTCTTTTTTCAGCGCAATGTCGGCGGCTTCCCGCTCTGCTGCAGCATTTACTTTGGGAGGCGCAGGCGGTGTGGGTCTGGGTTCTGGTTTGGGTTCAACAGGCTTCACAGGTTCCAGCGGTTTGACCGGTTCAGGCGGTGAGGGCTCGGGTTCATTTGCAGCCGGGGCTGCTTCAAGTGGCACCGCCGACCACAATTCTGCCGATGCTGACAAAGTGTTGGGTTCAGTTTTCCACTGAATGCCCCAGGTAAGGGCCAACAATAAAAGCAAGTGCATGAACAATGCAAACGACAAAGAACGACCCCATCCACCTGTGGGTGGTGGCGCAAATTCCTTGTGAGTGCTGGCGTTCATGTCGTGTGTTAAAAAACGAAGAGGGCCTTAAGGCATATCGAATGGCTCACAATTTGATAGCCCTGAATTGACATCAGTTCAAGGCGCAAGCTGGACGGAAAGCCCGACTCGCTGAATGCCAGCCCGTTGCAACGTATCCATGACTTTGACCACCACTTCATACTTGACCTGGCGATCGGCACTGATGACAACCGCAGAATTGTTGTGTCCAGTTTGGGCCATCTGCACAGAATTGGCCAAATTCTCGAAATTAATTTTAGACTTTTTGCTGTCGCTCACCATCTCAAGACTGTCGTCTTTTTGAACCACAATTTGAATCACTTGGTCAGGTTGCTTCGCGGCTTTGCCCACGCTGGGCAAGTCAACCATGCTGGGTGAGATCATGGGTGCAGTGACCATGAAAATAATCAGAAGCACCAACATCACGTCAATGAAAGGCACCATGTTGATTTCATTGATGGTGCGACGACCTCGTCCACGGTTGGAAACAGCAGGCATGTGTGTGCTCCCTAAAGATCAGTGACCAGAAGCTGAAAAACCAGAGCCAGCAGGGTTCACACCACCGGAGCCTGCCGAGCCCCCCAAACTTCTTTGTAAGATGTTGGAAAACTCCTCGATGAAGGTTTCCAGTTTGATGGCAACGCGGTCAATGTCGCGCGCAAAACGGTTGTAAGCCACAACGGCTGGAATGGCGGCAAACAAGCCAATGGCTGTTGCCACCAAGGCCTCAGCAATACCAGGTGCCACGGTGGCCAAAGTGACTTGCTGCATGCTGGCCAAGCCTGTGAATGCATGCATGATGCCCCACACCGTACCAAACAAGCCGACATAAGGCGAGACTGAGCCCACGGAAGCCAGAAAAGACAACTGTGCTTCGGCCACATCCATCTCACGTTGAAAGCTGGCACGCATGGCACGGCGTGCACCATCTAACAGAGTGCCTGTATCGGAGATTCGGCGTTCGCGTAATTTTTGGTACTCGCGCATGCCGCTTGCAAAAATACGCTCCATGGGGCCAGACAACTTTGAATTTTGAACTGCAGCAGAAAACAATTCGTTCAGGCTGATGCCTGACCAAAACTGTTGCTCAAACTCTTCATTCAAGGTTTGAATGCGTTTGATGGCGGTAAGCTTGCCCACAATGGCTGCCCAACTGGCAATAGAGATGGTCATCAGAATGACCATGACAAGTTGCACCACAAAACTGGCATGCAACACAAGTTGAATGATGGACATGTCTTGGTTCATTGAAGTGCTTCCAAAATTTGAGCCGGAATGCGGCCAGGTTTGAGGGTTTGGCTGTTCACCCAGCCAATTCGGATCATGCCTTCAGCAAGAAGCTTTCGCTGACCATTTTCGGTCAACCAAGCTTGTTGCATGAGTACCAAACTGGCGCGGCCAGATTCAGTGGTCTGTGCAGTGACTTCTAACAGGTCATCTAAGCGAGCAGGAGAGAAGTACTTCACTTGCGTTTCGCTAACCACAAACATGCCGCCGCTCTCACCTTTCATAGCGTGTTGCTCAATGCCCAGTGAACGCAGCCACTCTGTGCGAGCCCGTTCAAAAAATTTCAAATAGTTGGCATAAAAAACGATGCCACCCGCATCGGTGTCTTCCCAGTAAATTCTGATGGGAAATTGATAGACGGGTTTCATGCGCGTGCGCGGCCAGCCTCACGGTCGGCCTGAACTTCATGGGATCGCAGTTGGGGTGCAAGACCTTCCAAAACTGCGTTCACATATTTGTGACCATCGGTGCCACCAAATTCTTTGGCCAATTCAATGCATTCATTTAAGCTGACACGCCAAGGAACATCGAGGCAATGTTTCATTTCGAAAACGCCTATCCACATGACAGCGCGTTCGATGGGGGAAATCTCGGCCATGCTCCGGTCTAGCAAAGGCAAGATGAGTTTGTCTAAGTCGGCAGCCTGCTCTGAGCAGCCATACAAAAGCGCATCGTAATGGGCTGAGTCGGCTTTGTGAAAACCAGACAGATCACGTGTAAAAAGGTCAATGTCAGCGGCTTCATTTTTACCCACCAAGACTTGGTACAAAGCTTGAAGGGCAAACTCACGCGCGCGACTTCGTGCAGATTTGCTGGCAGATTTGCCCATCTTGCGAGCAGTGGGTTTGCTGCTTTTTTCAGGCATCTCATTCATGCCAAAGTCTCATCGTCCAAATCTTCTTCACCAGCCGCCAGGTCTTCCATGAGCATGGCCATTTCGACTGCAACGCGCGCTGCATCGCGACCTTTTTCGGTTTGGCGTGCAATGGCTTGCTCTAAATTTTCGGTGGTGAGAATGGCATTGGCAATGGGCACGTTGTAATCGAGCGCAATGCGGCTGACGCCTGCACCAGATTCATTGGCCACCAATTCGAAGTGATAGGTTTCGCCGCGGATGATGCAACCCAAGGCAATCAAAGCATCGTACTCGCCGCGCTCAGCCATGGCTTGCAAGGCAATGGGCACCTCTAAAGCGCCAGGCACCAACACGTGGTCGATGTCGTGGACGCCAAGCGCCTCGAGCTCCTGAATGCAAGCGACTGCCAGTGCATTGGTAATGCCGTCGTTGAAACGGGCTTGCACAATGCCAATGTGAAGGCCTAAACCATCTAATTCTTGTTCGATACCTTTGTCTGCACCTTGCATCTTCATTCCTTTGGGATGTAACCAGTGACTTCAACGCCATAACCCGCCATGCTGGGCATGCGTCTGGGTTGGCCCATCAATTTCATTTTGTGAACGCCGCATTCCCGAACAATTTGAATGCCCACACCATAGGTGCGCAAATCCATTTTGCTTCTGTTGGGCGCCTGTGCTGAGCGAGCGCGACCTTCAAACTGCGCCAACAATTGCGCAGCGCTTTCACCGCAATTCAGTAGCACGGCCACGCCTTGCCCTTGCTTGTTGATGTACTCGAGGCTGTTTTCCAAACTCCAAGAGTGCATTTGACGACCCACTTCGAGCACATCAAAAACCGAGAGCGGTTCGTGCACTCGAACAGGCACTTCGGTGTCGTTTTGCCATGTGCCTTTGATCAGGGCTAAGTGCAAGGATTGGCTGGGCTTGTCCTTGAAGGCATGAACTGTGAATTCGCCATGCGCTGTTTGGAGGGTTCGAGTCCCCACTTTTTCGACCAATGACTCCGTGCGATTGCGGTATTCAATGAGGTCGGCAATGGTGCCAATTTTGAGGTTGTGCTCGGCTGCAAACAATTGCAGATCAGGCAAGCGTGCCATGGTGCCATCGTCTTTCATGATTTCGCAAATCACAGACGAAGCGCTACAGCCTGCCATGGTTCCGAGGTCACACCCGGCTTCAGTATGGCCTGCACGCATCAACACGCCACCATCAACGGCTTGTAATGGGAAAATGTGTCCAGGCTGAACCAAATCATGGGCGCTTGCATTTGCCGCCACAGCGGCCTTCACGGTCAAAGCGCGATCGGCGGCAGATATGCCGGTGGTCACACCTTCTGCCGCTTCAATCGAGATCGTGAAAGCGGTGCTGTAAACGGTTCCGTTGCTTGCGGCCATGGGCGGCAATTTCAGATGTTCGCAACGCTCACGGGTGAGTGTGAGGCAAATGAGACCACGACCAAAACGGGCCATGAAGTTAATGGCCTCAGCCGTGACGTGATCGGAAGCAATGAGCAAATCGCCTTCATTTTCACGGTCTTCGTCGTCCACCATGATGACGATGCGACCTGCTCTCAAGTCGGCGACGATGTCTTCTACGGGAGATATTTGGACAGGGGTCAAGGGACGGCCAGAATTCGTCGTCATGTCAGTTCTTTCATGTGGGGGCATGGGCAGAAAAAGCCGAAGCCGCGGTGTTTGCCGATGCATCGTTGTTGAGCATGCGCTCTACATAACGTGCGATCAAATCAATTTCTAAATTCACGGCACTGCTTTGATGCAGAGTGCCCAATGCCGTGTTGTCGACCGTGTGGGGGATGAGGTTGATGCTGAACTCGCAACCAGCACTTGAATCAAGCACTTTGTTGACGGTGAGGCTAACGCCATTGACCGTGATCGAGCCTTTGTAGGCTAAAAATTTGCCCATGCCAATGGGTGCTTGAATGCGCAGTTCCCAACTTTCGCCAACCTGAGCAAAGTGAGTGACATGTCCAATGCCATCGACATGGCCCGACACAATGTGACCGCCCAAGCGATCATGCGCGCGCAAGGCTTTTTCTAAGTTGACTTTGCCAAGCATGTTGAGGCCGCAGGTTTTGTCGAGCGACTCGGCTGAGATATCGATGGTGAATTGCTGGGCAGCCGTATCAAACGAAGTGACGGTCATGCAGGCGCCGTTGATGGCAATGCTGTCACCCAAGCCGACATCGTCCAGGTAACCCGGGGGTACCTCGATCGTAAGTCGCTTGCCATGGCTTAAAGAGCTGCCCAGGTCGTGGAGGGCGGCGATACGCCCCACGCCGGTGATGATTCCGGTAAACATGGGGCGTATTTTCGCAGGGATTGGGGCTTTTTAGCGCGTGACCCGAGCTAAAACCCGCAAATCTTTACCGATTAACTGTGTTTCTGTGAATTCGAGGGACAAGCCCTGTGACAAGTCCTCTAAAGGTCCCCAATTGGCCATGCCTTGTCCCAGCCCCAAAAGTTGAGGTGCCAAGTAGACCAAAAACTCGTCAACGCAGGCTTCCCGAATGAGTGAGCCATTGAGCTTGTGGCCAGCTTCGACATGCAACTCATTCACTTCGCGCTTGGCCAAATCAGTCATGAGGGCTGGCAGATCTACTTTGCCCTGTTCGTTGGGTAAGACACTGACCTGTGCACCCAAGGCCTCCAAGGCGGCCCTTTTTTCGGGATGGTCTTTGGCGGCGTAAATCCAAACTTGCCTTGCAGGCTTGGACCCAGGCTGGCTGTGTTGAAACAGCTTGGCTGAGAGGGGTGTTTCCAATTGGCTGTCTACGATGACCAGATGGGGCATTCTGTGGTCAGCACTTAAGTTGGGGCAAAGACGAAGGTCCAAAAGCGGGTCGTCTGTCAGAACGGTGCCGATGCCCGTCAGGATGGCGCAGGAACGGGCTCGCCAAGCATGGCCATCGGCCCGAGCTTCTGGGCCTGTGATCCATTGGCTTTGACCATTTTGAAGCGCTGTTTGTCCATCCAAGGAAGCGGCTACTTTCAGTCGCACCCAAGGGTTTTGACGCTTCATGCGGCTTAAGAAACCAAGATTTTGCTCTTCGGCCAGTTGCGCGCCATCACCGATTTCGACTTCAATGCCTGCGGCCTTCAGCCGACTAAAACCTTGTCCCGACACCAATGGGTTGGGGTCGGCCAGGGCCGCCACCACTTTGCCAACTTTGGCTTGAACAAGGGCATCGCAGCAAGGCCCCGTTCTGCCATGGTGCGAGCAAGGTTCTAGCGTGACATAAGCAGTAGCGCCAACAACATCATGCCCCTGGATTGCAGCGTCTTGTAGCGCCACAATTTCGGCATGCGGACCGCCCGCCTTTTGCGTATGACCTTGCCCCACAATGTGGCCGGCTGCATTCACGATGACGCAGCCTACCCTCGGATTGGGGGATGTGATGCGCATGGCCTGATGGGCCAAGTTCAAAGCGTTCAGCATGAAGGGGCTGGCTGTCATGAGAGTCTATGTGGTAGATCGTTGAGTGCCAAGGATACGACATGTTAGAGGCCAACCCAAGCGGGGGTTGTGGCGCGCCTTATTTGCCAGCTCAATTCCTTGGCGCTGTTGGGCAAGTCTGGGCTTGACCATTGAACTGAAATTTGCAAACTTTGAAGCAAGTTGGGGTTAGCGCCTTGAGTGCTCAGTGCCGTGGTGTTCCAGCCTCTTTGAAATTGAACCCCTGCTTCGTTGGTCAGAACGATTGCGTTGTGTGAGCTTTGAAATTGGTTGTTGCAAAAGGCACTTGGCACTTGCCAACACTCGGCAAGGTCTTGCACCAAGCCGCTTGCCAGATCCAAATTCTGTTGCGTTTGATTGGCAGCCATGCTGGCCATACTGAGCTGAACAGCCCCAGACAGACCCAGCGCCAAAATGGCACTGGCGAAGAGAGCCTCCAATACGGTGAATCCTGGTTTGCCTTTCAGCTGCTCACGATTGAATGTCATTCCTAGAACCCTGCATTCTTCCAAGAGCCCGACACGCGTTGCACCCTTGATGCGTCTATACCGCGAGGCCATGCATATTGCAAAGCCGCTGGGTTGACGGTGTATAGCGCGACAGAGTTTTGGCATGCGTTGCTACTTTGAAAGTAGATCATGCCTGCGATGGCCGCTTGGCTTGCAATTTGGGGGCATTGAATGGCACACGCGAGGTCTGAAAAAATTAAAACGACGGGAGAACTCTGCGTGCCCAAACTTTGTGTCCAGGTGAGCGGGCTGTCAATCCAGTAAATGCTTCGGCTGGGTTGCGAGAGGGTCGTTAAACCATTTTGCAATTGGGCAGCTGAAATGGCCTTGAGCTGAGCGGGCGAAACATGACCGAACAGCTTGCGCCATTCGATGGGTGTGCAATCGGTTGAAGGTGTCTTGGGTGTTGGATCTAAAAGAGGTGGTTCTACATCAGGTGGTGTCCAAGGCGCACTGATGGGAATGTAAAGGCTTTGCTGAAGTGAAGCTCGGCTACCTGCTCCCGCTTGCTCTGAATTCAAGCTAATTTGAGCTGTAATTTTGACTTTGTGGGGCGCAAATCGCACATCGCGGGTAAAAAGTACAAACGAGTTGGCATCGTCGATTGATTCGGGCCATGCCAGGGCCTTGATGGTGCCGCCAAACGACCCCAAATTGGATGCGGTCCACTTTAGACATTGCCATTGGGGTGTTGCCAGCGTGGCTGGGCATTGGCTGCTGCTTGCATTGCGCCAAAAGCCTGCGTCAATCGCAATGTCTTGGCCTGAATAGGTACTGTCTATTTGAGCAATGGCGGTTTCTAGGAGTGATTCACTGCTGGCCAAGGCTTGTGCCGCAAACAACTGCTGCTGGCTTCTTCGAGTTTCTGACATCACGGACCGTAGCGTGATCCAACCCAGCAGGCTGGTGATGAAGACCAGGCAGATTGCGCTCCAAAGGCTGGCCATGCCGCTGTGTTGATTCATGGGGCTGTGGTGGTGCAATTGTCTGTAGCATTGTGGAAGTCTGCCCCTGCATTGCGAAGCCTTACCACCCGACGCCAAGTCAGGGGAGTTTTCTCGGATGGGGTTTGACTGCGAATTTCAATAAGCAACGTGGCCTCTGGGTTTTGCAAAGACAGATTGCACATCAAGCGCAATTCGAGGGCCAAAATTTCTAGCTGTTTGGGCTGTGTGAGTGAGGACCAGACCACAGGCTGACACGATGTTTTGGTTTGAATTTGATTGGCTTGTAAGCGAAATCCACTGCATTCGTTGTTTTCTTTCAAACCGTTTTCGTTGCGATCGAGGCTGAAAAGAATTTGCTGCGGTGATACAAAGAAGTCTTCTACAGCGCCGCAAAACGGGCTTGGACAAACCGGGCCTTGCGCGGA
>Ga0214921_10005130_pt1 | contig 18714 bp, 13 predicted proteins | sample LL1505_MetaG_FD_177992 | JGI IMG/M metagenome (GOLD analysis project Ga0214921, IMG submission 177992) | Freshwater microbial communities from Lake Lanier, Atlanta, Georgia, United States - LL-1505 | ecosystem: Environmental > Aquatic > Freshwater > Lake | place: USA: Georgia | collected... | reverse complement strand
ATGTAGATCGAATGGTGCGGCTAAAGGTTGGTGATTTTATTGATCGAAATCAATTGCTCCGTAAATTTGTTGACATTCAATACAAACGAAACGATATGGCTTTTGAACGGGGCACATTCCGTGTTAGGGGTGACACAATTGAAATCATTCCGATGTATGAAGAATTGGCACTTCGAATTCAAATGTTCGGGGATGAAATTGAAAAAATAATGACTTTACATCCATTAACTGGTGAAATCATCAGGGATGAGAGCGAGATGTATGTATTTCCGGCAACTCACTATGCCGCAGGTCCTGAAACAATGGAGCGAGCAATTGGCGAAATCGAGGCTGAATTAGCAAAGAGAGTAGATGAGCTTGAAAGAGCTGGAAAATTACTTGAAGCCCAGCGAATTAAAATGCGAACAACCTTTGATCTAGAAATGATGAGGCAATTAGGGTTCTGCTCTGGAATAGAAAATTATTCTAGGCAATTAGATGGACGAGTGGCTGGTTCTGCCCCAAACTGTTTACTTGATTATTTCCCAGAGGATTTTTTAGTTGTAATTGATGAATCACATGTCACGGTGCCACAAATTGGCGCTATGCATGAAGGTGATGCTGCGAGAAAGCGAACTTTAGTAGAGCATGGGTTTCGCTTACCAAGTGCTATGGATAATCGTCCACTTAAGTTTGCTGAGTTTCTAGAAAGATGCGGTCAAAAAGTTTATTTATCAGCTACGCCTGGAAAGTATGAGTTAGAAAAAACTAATAACAGTGTGGTTGAACAGGTGATTCGACCTACTGGACTAATTGATCCAAAAATTATAGTTAAACCTATTAAGGGCCAGATAGATGATTTGGTTAATGAGATTAAAATCAGAGCTGAAAAGAATGAGCGTGTTCTTGTTACAACGCTAACTAAAAAAATGTCAGAAGACTTAACTGACTACATGTTAGGTCTGGGCGTTAAAGTTAGATATCTACATTCCGAGGTTGATACTTTGCGAAGAGTTGAATTATTACGTGAGTTAAGAACAGGTGAGTATGACGTACTAATTGGAATTAACTTATTACGTGAAGGCTTAGATTTACCTGAAGTCTCATTAGTTGCCATATTAGATGCTGATAAAGAAGGATTCTTAAGATCTGCTACGTCATTAATTCAAACAATCGGGCGAGCAGCGCGAAATGTCTCTGGTGAGGTTCATATGTATGCAGATAACATGACGAAGTCAATGACTCGCGCCATAGATGAGACAAATCGTAGGCGGGCCAAGCAGGTCGCTTACAACAGCGAACATGGAATCGACCCGACTCCGCTGCGGAAGAAAATTGCCGATATCACTGATTTAATCGCAAAAGAGATAGATGACACAGACGATTTGGCCGCCACAAACAAAAAAAGTGGATTTACTAGTGGAGTTCATAGTAAAAATGCTCATTCACTTCCAAGGCGGGAGTTAATTGCATTAATTGAGTCACTTACTGACCAAATGAAATTAGCAGCAGCGGAATTAAGTTTTGAACTAGCGGCTAGGTTACGTGATGAAATTCGAGAATTAAAGCGGGAATTAAAAGGAATGCAGGAGGCGGGTAACTAATGAACGATCGTTTAATAGTTCGTGGCGCCCGCGAGCACAATCTTAAAAATGTCTCACTTGATATGCCTCGCAACTCACTAATTGTCTTCACCGGTCTATCGGGCTCAGGCAAGTCTTCATTAGCATTTGACACTATTTTTGCGGAAGGCCAGCGAAGGTATGTTGAGTCTCTTTCTGCTTATGCTCGCCAATTCTTAGGGCAAATGGATAAGCCAGATGTTGATTTTATTGAGGGCTTATCACCAGCAGTTTCAATTGATCAGAAATCTACTAACCGAAACCCACGCTCAACAGTTGGAACAATTACAGAAGTTTATGATTATCTGCGCTTACTTTTTGCGCGTGCAGGTAAACCGCATTGCCCTAAATGTGGCAAAGCTATTGCAAAACAAACTCCACAAAATATTGTCGACCAGATTATGCAAATGCCTGAGGGGAGTAAGTTCCAAGTATTGGCTCCAGTTATTAGGGCACGCAAGGGCGAGTTCTTAGATCTTTTTAAAGATTTTACAACCGCAGGATATTCAAGAGTTCGAATTAATGGCAGCGTGTATCAAATATCTGAGGTACCAAAACTTAAGAAACAAGAAAAACACACTATCGAGGTTGTAGTTGACCGCTTAAGTGTTAAGAATGAGAGTAAATCGCGCATAACAGATTCAATTGAAACAGCACTAAGACTTGCAAGCGGATTAGTGATTTTAGATTTTGTTGATATTAAGGCTGGTTCACCTGATAAAGAGAAAACCTTTAGTGAGCATATGGCTTGTCATGATTGTGAGATCTCCTTTGAGGAGTTAGAGCCAAGATCGTTTTCATTTAACTCACCATTTGGTGCTTGCCCTGAGTGCAGTGGAATAGGTACAAAACTTGAGGTTGATGAGGAATTATTAATTCCAGATGATTCAATTTCCATATATGAAGGCGCAATTGCTCCATGGTCTGGTGGTCAATCCTCTGAGTACTTCTTAAGATTACTTGAAGGTCTTGCAACTGATTTGAAGTTCTCTCTCGATAATCCTTGGAAGAAGCTATCTGAGAAAGTAAGAGATGCGATTTTGCACGGCTGGGATTATGAAGTCCATGTTAAATATAAAAATAGATATGGACGAGTTCGTAACTATTCAACTGGGTTTGAAGGTGTTGTGCCATTTATTCATAGGCGTCATTCTGAAACTGATAGTGATTTTAGTCGAGATAAATACGAGGCATACATGCGACAGACGCCATGTCCAGTTTGTAATGGCAGTCGATTAAAGCCTGAGGTATTAGCAGTAACACTTGGTGGAAAAAACATTGCTCAAATAAGTGAATTTTCAATTGCTGAGTGTGAAGTTTTTCTTAAGAATATTTCATTATCAGCTCGAGAGAAGAAAATTGCCGAGCGCGTACTTAAAGAGGTTAATGCTAGGTTAGGATTTTTATTAGATGTTGGACTTGATTACTTGTCCCTCGCAAGACCTGCTGCAACTCTCTCAGGAGGAGAAGCTCAACGTATTCGCTTAGCAACTCAGATCGGTTCAGGATTAACTGGCGTTCTATATGTTTTAGATGAGCCAAGCATTGGCTTACATCAACGTGATAATCGTAAATTAATTGAAACGCTTACTAGATTACGCGATCTTGGCAACACATTAATTGTCGTTGAACATGATGAGGATACGATTCGAACTGCAGACTGGATTGTTGATATTGGCCCAGGAGCGGGCGAACATGGCGGAAAAGTTGTCTCATCGGGAAGTTACGCTGATCTAATTGCCGCAAAAGATTCGATAACCGGTGCCTATCTTTCTGGAAAATCTGTCATTGCAATCCCTAAAAAACGGAGGCCAATTGACGCAAAAAAAGTGTTAGTAGTAAAGGCTGCAAAAGAGAATAATCTACAAAATATTGATGTGACCTTTCCACTAGCAGCATTTATTGCAGTTACTGGTGTCAGCGGTTCTGGCAAATCAACATTAGTAAATGATATTTTGTACTCGGTTCTAGCTAATAAATTAAATGGCGCAAGAATTGTTCCAGGCCGGCACAGAACTATTACTGGTCTAGATCAACTAGACAAAGTTGTACATGTTGATCAGTCACCTATTGGTAGAACACCTCGATCAAACCCTGCAACATATACTGGAGTTTTTGACAAAGTCCGTGCCCTATTTTCTGAAACGAGCGAAGCAAAAGTAAGAGGTTATCAGCAGGGGCGATTCTCCTTTAACGTTAAAGGCGGTAGATGCGAGAACTGTTCTGGTGATGGAACTATCACGATTGAAATGAACTTCTTACCTGATGTATATGTTCCGTGCGAAGTGTGTCACGGCGCAAGGTATAACCGAGAAACACTTGAGGTTCACTACAAGGGTAAGACCATTGCACAAGTACTAGACATGTCAATTGAGGAAGCAAATAACTTTTTTGAATCCGTGCCAGCAATATCCAGATTTTTAAAGACTCTTTGTGACGTTGGTCTTGGTTATGTGCGACTTGGTCAATCAGCTCCAACCTTGTCAGGCGGTGAAGCTCAGAGAGTAAAGCTTGCAACAGAACTTCAGCGTAGATCAACGGGTCGCACTATTTATGTTCTAGATGAGCCAACAACTGGGTTACATTTTGAAGATGTGCGAAAGCTTTTATTAGTTCTTAATAGATTAGTTGATACTGGCAATACTGTAATTGTGATTGAGCATAATCTTGATGTTATTAAATCAGCAGATTGGGTGATTGATCTTGGACCAGAGGGTGGTTCTGGAGGTGGATTAGTCGTAGCCGAAGGTAGACCGGAAGAGATTATAAAAAATCCAAAGAGCTACACTGGCAAATACTTAGCTCCAGTATTAAAGAAGTAGCCATGGCTGATCCACAAAGTTATCGGCCGACTAACCTACCTAGCGATCCCGGTGTTTATAGATTTTTTGATAAGGATGAAAAGGTAATTTATGTAGGCAAAGCAAAAAACATAAAAAATAGACTAAATACATATTTTGGTAATAATCTACAAATTAAAACAAGGCGGATGGTTAATACTGCTGTACGAGTTGACTGGACATTAGTAAATACTGAAGTTGAAGCTCTACAGCTTGAATTTACTTGGATAAAACAGTACAACCCAGATTTTAATGTTCAATTTAAAGATGATAAGTCATACCCTCACTTAGCGATTGACCTAAAATCTGAATTCCCTAGACTGTTTATATCTCGATCTAAAAAAATTCCAGGTGTTCGTTATTTTGGTCCGTACTCACACGCTTGGGCTCTGCGTAGTACATTTGAAACCTTAATTAAAATATATCCAGTACGTACATGTAGTGAATCTAACTTTGCATCGGCTGTACGCAGTAAACGGCAGTGCTTATTAGGAGATATAGGCAAATGCGCTGCTCCTTGTGTTAATTGGGTTACGCAAGAAGAACACAAAAAACTCGCTAATGATTTAGTGAGTTTTTTAGAGAAGTCACCTGAAGAAATATCAGTCAGAATTGAAAAAGAGATGCAAGAAGCATCGCAAGCACAAGAGTATGAGAAGGCTGGGAAGCTGCGGGATCAACTAGAAGCAATTAATAAGGCGTATGAATCTACCGACAGATTTCTAAATGAAAATATTGATGCAGATGTGCTAGCAATTCATGAGGAAATTACGCATGCATCACTTTCTCAATTTAATATAGTTGCAGGCAGAATCACAGGTTCTCGATCCTGGGTTATAGATAGAGCAAATCTATTAGAAGATGAAAGTATTATTTCTGCAATGCTCGGAAAAATCTATGCTGAAAGTATGCCACCACCTGAAGTGCTAGTTGATCAATTACCTCAAGATTCTGATTTACTGCAGCAATGGCTCACTGAGCAAAGAGGTAAATCAGTAACTTTGATGCAACCAGCTCGAGGTGAAAAATTAGAACTAGTACAAACCGTAAAACGAAATGCCAACCAGGCCCTAATTCAATATTTAAGTAAGCGCGCAAATGATGCAGCAGTAAGTGGCAGTGCATTAGCTGAAATTGCGGAGCAGTTAGAGCTTGCTGAATTACCACTACGAATTGAGTGTTTTGATATTTCAAATATCCAAGGAACAAGCATGGTCGCATCAATGGTGGTTTTTGAAGATGGTCAACCCAAGAAGAGTGACTATCGAAGATTTTCAATTGATGATGATGCCGGCTTTGATGACACCAGAGCGATGCACCATGTAATAACACGGAGATTCAAACGGTACTTAGATGAAAAAGATATAGATGTTGCAGAGGCAACTGCGCAAGGTGGTAGCAGACCAAAGTTTGCATACCCTCCACAATTAGTAGTTGTTGATGGTGGTAAGCCTCAAGTTAATGCTGCCGCCAAAGCGTTGCGTGAACTAGGAATAACAGACATTGCTTTATGTGGTCTTGCAAAAAGACTGGAAGAGGTTTGGCTACCAAATAATAGTGAGCCAATTATATTTCCACGCCATAGTGAGGCTCTGTATTTACTACAGAAGGTAAGAGATGAAGCACATCGATTTGCTATAAATTTTCACCGAAGCAAGCGCTCAAAAGTTATGCTGGAATCATTACTCGATCAGATTTCTGGGCTAGGTGAGGTTAGAAGAAACTCATTACTTACACACTTTGGTTCAGTTACTGCATTAAAGTCGGCAACCCTTTCAGAGTTATCTGCTGTTCCAGGCATTGGTGAGAAAATGGCTAATACAATTATTGATCAGATCAAAAATCAAGCAGAGCAAGTCGGTGTTGATATGCAAAGTGGTGAAATTTTAGGTGCTTGACATGTGTAGGAAGATATTGCCATGAAGAGTGATACCGAGATACTTGTTATAAGCGGAATGAGTGGCGCCGGTAGATCCACGATAGCCCACAGATTAGAAGATCTTGGTTGGTATGTTGTAGATAATTTGCCTCCAGCCTTACTCGGCAATTTAATCGAGTTAGTTTCTACATCGGTAAAAAAAGTCGCCGTTGTAATTGACGTTAGAGGCAGAGCATTTTTTGATGATCTAACCAAATCGTTAGCTGAACTAGCAGACCTAGGTATATCTCGCAAAATTCTTTTCGTAGATGCAGCAGATGATTCACTTGTTCGAAGATTTGAGTCAACCCGCAGACCTCATCCTTTACAAGGGGCCGATCGTATTCTTGATGGAATTACTAAGGAGAGAGATCGGCTTCGGGAAGTAAGAGATTCTGCAGACATAATTATTGATTCATCGGCATTAAATATTCATCAGCTTGAGAAGAATATTTCAGATTATTTTCATGAAGACTCTGACTCTGATCTTAGAGTAAATATTCTCTCTTTTGGCTACAAGTATGGACTGCCAGTAGATGCAGATCTAGTTGTAGATTGTAGATTTATATCAAATCCACATTGGGTGCCTCACCTTAGGCCAATGACAGGACTTGATAAACCGGTAAGTGATGCAGTATTAGAAAGTGATAACGTAAAAGAATTTTTAACAAGGTATCAGGCACTTTTTGAGACTATGGCATTAGGTTTTATCTCTGAAGGTAGAAAATTTTTAACACTGGCAATCGGTTGTACCGGTGGTAAACACCGATCAGTAGCAGTTGCCGCAGAATTAGTTGCCAGATTAAAAAGTGGTGATAAATTATCTAATTACAAGATTGATACACAGGTTATGCATAGAGATTTAGGTCGAGAAATATAGTATGAATAAAAATCCAAAGGTTGTCTGCTTGGGCGGTGGACACGGATTAGCAGCAACACTTGGCGCTATGCGTACTCTTACTAATCAAGTTACTGCAGTGGTAACAGTTGCAGATAATGGTGGTTCATCCGGGCGATTACGTGCTGAATTTAATTCTCTGCCTCCCGGTGACTTACGAATGGCACTTGCGGCACTCTGCGCTGATGATGAATGGGGTAAAAGTTGGGCTGAAATTATGCAATATAGATTTACCAGCCAAGGTGAGATGGATAATCACGCGGTAGGTAATCTTCTTTTAACCGCACTTTGGGATCGAGATACTGATCCAGTTAAAGGTTTAGACCGGGTTGGGCAATTATTAAAAGTAGTTGGCCGGGTTCTACCAATGGCTTTGGAGCCCCTTGATATTGAAGGAAGTTTTACCACAAAAAATGGGGTTGAAATAGTAAGAGGCCAGGTTGAGGTATCGCAGGCGATTGGAAAAGTTAATGAACTAAAATTAATTCCAAATCAACCTAAGCCAACTCCAGAAGTACTAACTGCTCTTGAAAATGCAGACTGGATAACAATTGGGCCAGGGTCATGGCTTTCTAGTGTTATGCCACATTTTCTACTTGGAAAGCAAGCAGAACAAATCCAAAAAAGTAAAGCAAAAAAAATTATGATATTTAATCTACCGGATAAAAACATATTAGATGAGTACGCAGGCTTCTCACTTGAAGCTCACCTACAATTAGTTTTAGATCACATTCCAGATCTGAAAATTGATGTGGCCTTAGTAGATAAATCACTTGCTCAATCAGACTCAAGGTTTAATGCACTAGTTGCTGCGTGCGGGGGAGAGGTTATGGGTTTTGACCTAGCAGATAGTAAGCAAATATTCCACCATGATAGAGAGAAATTAATTTTGGCTTTCAGCCACATTTTTGGTTAAGACCTGCTTAGATAATCCCATAGACGAGTTAGGGAGAATTAATGGCAATGACAGAAGCGGTTAAAGATGAGTTAAGCAGACTCTCAATAACTAAACCATGTTGCCGTAAAGCAGAAGTTTCTTCATTACTTAGGTTTGCAGGTGGATTACATATAGCAGCCGGTAAAATCATTATTGAAGTTGAATTAGACACATCTCAAAGTGCACGCAGGCTACGCAAAGACATATCAGAGGTATTTGGACATGAAAGTGAGTTGTCAGTAGTTTCTTCAAGTGGTATTCGTAAAGGCAGTCGATATATTGTCAGAGTTTTAGCAGATGGTGATGCACTTGCTCGACAAACAGGATTAGTTGATGCTAGCAATCGGCCGATCAGAGGTCTGCCACCGCATGTTGTTTCTGCAGCTATTTGTGATTCTGAAGCAGCATGGCGCGGAGCATTTCTAGCGCATGGCTCACTTACTGAGCCAGGAAGATCTTCTGCACTTGAGATTACTTGTCCTGGACCAGAATCAGCATTGGCTTTAGTTGGCGCAGCTAGAAGATTAGGAATTACTGCAAAAGCTCGAGAGGTGCGCAGCGTCGATCGAGTTGTTATTCGAGATGGTGATGCTATTGGCGCGTTACTTACAAGATTAGGTGCACATGAAACAGTCCTAGCTTGGGAAGAGCGAAGGATGCGAAGAGAGGTTCGAGCAACTGCAAATCGATTAGCAAACTTTGATGATGCAAATTTACGCAGATCCGCTAGAGCCGCTGTTGCAGCTTCAGCAAGAGTACAAAGAGCGATGGAGATCCTTGGTGCTGAAATCCCAGATCATCTAAAAGAAGCAGGTGAACTTCGGGTTAACCATGGGCAAGCAAGTTTGGAAGAATTAGGTTCACTTGCAACTCCACCAATGACAAAAGATGCAATTGCTGGGCGAATCAGGCGATTATTAGCAATGGCAGATAAACGAGCCCGTGAATTAGGTGTACCTGATACTGAGGCGAGTATTAGCCCAGATTTATTGAATTAATCACTACTTGCGGACTGCTAAGATATACATCTCACAATGTTGTGAATGGCTTAAAATAAATTTTAGAATCTAAACGGGGTTAATATGCTTAAAGTCGGTGTTAATGGTTTTGGTCGTATCGGTAGAAATTTTCTAAGAGCATCACTTGAATCAGGTGCTAACTTTGAAATTGTAGGAATTAATGATTTAACAGATAACGCGACTTTGGCTCATTTATTAAAATACGATTCAATTTTAGGCAGACTTAAGCAACCAGTAACTTTCACAGATACAACAATTACTGTTGGTGGTAAAACTATCTCTGTTAGTGCAGAGCGTGATCCCGCAAATATCCCATGGGGAAAGTTAGGCGTAGATATTGTTGTTGAATCTACTGGAATTTTTACAAAGGCTGCAGATGCCCAGAAGCACATAAATACTGGCGCAAAGAAGGTAATTATTTCAGCTCCAGCAACTGATGAAGACATAACAATTGTTATGGGTGTTAATCATGAAAAATATGAACCAACTAAACATAATATTATTTCTAACGCATCATGTACTACTAACTGCTTAGCTCCAATGGCTAAGGTGTTAAATGATGAGTTCGGCATTGTTAGAGGCCTTATGACCACGATTCATGCATACACAAATGATCAGGTAATTTTAGATTTCCCTCACAAAGATCTCCGCAGATCAAGAGCTGCAGCGCTATCAATTATTCCAACCTCAACTGGAGCAGCGAAAGCAATTTCATTGGTATTGCCAGAACTTAAAGGTAAGTTAGATGGCTATGCATTAAGAGTGCCAGTGCCAACTGGTTCTGCAACTGACTTAACGGTTGAGTTGGCAAAAGAAGCCTCTGTTGCAGAGATTAATGCTGCACTTAGAAAAGCAAGTACTGGCTCATTGAAAGGGTATTTAAGTTATACCGAAGATCCAATTGTTTCAGCTGACATAGTCACCGATCCAAGCTCATGTATTTTAGATGCCGGACTTACAAAGGTAATCGGAACAACAGCAAAAGTTGTGGGCTGGTATGACAATGAATGGGGATATTCAAATAGGTTAGTTGATTTAATCCAATACATTGGTAAGTCCATATAAATTAGATGGGTATTAAAAGCTTATCCCAGCTAAATCTGCAAAACGCTAAGGTTATTTTGCGTTGTGATTTTAACGTTCCAATTAAAGATGGTGTTATAGGTGATGCTGGTCGAATAGTTGCCTCGTTATCGACAATTAAGAAGCTACTTGCTGCTAACTGTTCAGTGGTAATAATTGCCCATTTGGGTAGACCAAAGGGAGAGGCAAAGCCTGAGTTATCCCTCGCTCCAATTGCTAAAAAGTTAGGCGAGTTACTAAATCAAGAGGTTTTTCACTCACCAGAGATAACTGGAATTTCCGATAAAGCTAGGGCACTTAAATCAGGTCAAATTTTACTGCTAGAAAATATTCGATTCTTATCTTCTGAAACAAGTAAGGAAGAATCTGAGCGCATGAAGCTTGCAACCGAACTTTCAACTTATGGAGACATTTATATTGGAGATGGTTTCGGAGCTGTTCATCGCAAGCATGCTTCAGTTTATGAGCTTGCTAAATTACTGCCGCATGCTGCTGGAGATCTTATTTCAGGTGAGGTTGCAGTCTTAGAGCAGTTAACAAAAAATCCTAGCCGCCCGTATGGAGTTGTTCTAGGTGGGGCAAAAGTTTCTGACAAAATTGGTGTTATTTCAAATTTTTTAGACAAAGCAAACTTAATTGCAATAGGTGGGGGCATGGTCTTTACGTTTTTAGCAGCTCAAGGAAAAGAAATCGGAAAGTCTTTAGTTGAAAATGATTTAATTGATACTGTTAAAGAATTAATGATTCGAGCTGAAAAACTGGGAGTTAAATTTCTACTTCCAATCGATATAGTAGTTGCTTCTCAATTTTCGGCAGACTCATTGCCGACCACTGTAGATTCAGATCAAATTCCGTCTGATCAAATGGGTTTGGATATCGGGCCAAAAAGTGCTGAGAACTTTGCTCGAGAGATAAAGTTGTGTAAAACTGTATTTTGGAATGGCCCGATGGGTGTATTTGAGTTTACAAATTTTTCCTATGGCACAAAAGTGATAGCGCAAGCTTTAACTCAGGTTGATGGCATGGCCGTAGTCGGCGGGGGAGATTCGGCTGCAGCTGTTCGTAAACTAGGATTTGCTGATAAGGATTTTGGTTATATATCAACAGGTGGTGGCGCATCTCTTGAGTACCTTGAAGGTAAAGAACTACCAGGCCTGATCGCACTAAGTTAGAGAAAGAGAAAAATGCGTAAACCTTTAATTGCTGGAAATTGGAAGATGAACTTAAATCATCTAGAGGCGATTGCCGTTACCCAAAAGCTGGCTTACTCCCTTGAGGATCGTGATTATGACGCAGTAGAGGTTGTAATTATTCCACCATTTACTGATATTCGATCTGTTCAAACATTAGTTGATGGCGATCGTCTGCGTTTACTTTACGGTGCGCAAGATTTATCTGCTGCAGATTCAGGTGCTCATACCGGAGATATTTCAGGATCAATGCTTTCTAAACTTGGATGCACATATGTATTAATTGGTCATAGCGAACGCCGAGCGAACCACAATGAAGATGATCAGCTAATTAATAAGAAGATTAAAGCTGCGTTCGCAAATGAGATTAAGCCGATTCTCTGCGTTGGTGAGGAACTAGCGGTAAGAGAGGCTGGAAATCATATTCCGCATGTGTTAGAGCAATTAAGAAATGCACTAAAAGGTTTTCACAAACCTGATCTTAAGAAAATTGTTATTGCATATGAGCCAGTATGGGCGATTGGTACTGGTAAAACTGCCACTCCAGAAGATGCACAGGAAGTTTGTGCAGCAATTAGAAAAGAGCTTAGAAAAATAGGTAGTGATGAAATCGCTGATAACTGTCGGATCCTTTATGGCGGCTCGGTTAAGTCGATTAATACTTTAGATATTATGAAGGAAGAAGATGTAGATGGCGCCCTTGTTGGAGGGGCTTCGCTAGATCCTGAAGAATTCGCACGGATATCTAAATTCCATAGGGTATTAAAAAAGGCATAATTAGGCCGATTAAGAAGATTTACCTAAAAGATAGTATCCTTTCCCCCTAGCCACAGATTAAGGCTCTATTTAGATGAAGGCGAGTAAATGAATTTAGCTCTTTCGATTATCTTGATGCTATCAAGTGTGCTTATGATTATTTTGGTTTTATTACATAAGGGCAAAGGATCTGGACTGTCAGATCTTTTTGGTGGCGGAGTTTCATCAACATATGGTGGCTCATCTGTAGTTGAGAAAAACCTTGACAGAATTACAATCGTTGTCGGTGGAATTTGGTTTGCTTCAGTTATCGCACTTAGCTTGTTATTGAAAAATTAAAAGGGGAGTAAATAATGGCTGGTGGAAGTGCTATTCGCGGAAGTCGTGTCGGTGCTGGTCCTATGGGCGAAGCAGAGCGCGGGGAATCAATTGCTCGCTTTCGAGTTTCATATTGGTGTGCTAACGGACATGAAACTAAACCATCATTTGCTGAAGACGGCACTGTAGAGGTTCCAGCTGAATGGGATTGCCCAAGATGTGGTTTTCCGGCAGGACAAGATAAAAATAAACCACCAATGCCAATGAAAAATGAGCCTTATAAAACTCACTTAGCTTACGTGAAAGAGCGAAGAACTGAAGCTGAAGCAAATAAAGTTTTAGATATTGCACTTAAAAAACTACGTGGGGATGATTAATTCTTTTCTAAGTCTGAGATAAGTCTTGCTATTGCTTCCTTACGATTTTTAAGATGTATTCTAATAACCGGTAAACTTCTTTCAGCGATAGATTCGGTATCTGCAAGTGCTTGAGCCATGATCAACTGCGAAAATGTGTAATCTTTATTTGGTATTTCTATATCACTGCCTGAATCACCGGTAATCACAATAAATGCCCCATTTTGCTGCCCACCCTTGTGAAACTGCCCAGTTGAATGAAGATATCTCGGTCCCCAACCAAAGGTAGTTGCTGTTTTACTCTTAGCGGCAATCAGCTTTCTGATCTTATATATTTCATCATCGCTACCTCTATCAAGGTATGCCAATACTGCAAAATAATTCACATTAGATTTAAGAAAGTCTGAAAGGCTATTAATTTTTTGATTTGAATAGATTAAGTAATCAGAATCTTCATATGCTGGGGTAGGAGTATCAAATCCTTTACTGCCTAATGATAAAAGAATTGCTGTTGTGCGATCTTTTGCCTCCACTACATTTGGCTGATTAAATGGATTAACCTTTAATAAGTTGCAAAGTAAAGCAGTAACCCACTCCCATAAGATAAATTGCTCACCAAGAGTGGCTTCGATGACTAGGTCATATTCACCGGGGGTGAAACCAACTGTAATACCAGAAATTGCACTTCCTACCTCTTCGATTACAACTGGCAATCTGCCAGTTAAATTTTTGCCAGTTGATTCAGCAATTAGTTGTTCGATCCAATTAGACAGTCCAGGTGCCGCCGATCCTTTATCACAAAAATTTATTATCTGATCAGTTAAGGAGTAGAGGCAAGCCGCTATTTCAATGGCTGGTGATTCCTTTGATGAAAGGATTAAGCTTAATTTTTCAGCATCATCTAGAAGCAGTGAAATATCTACACCGATTAAAGCTGCTGGAACCAAGCCAAATGCAGATAGCGCACTAAAGCGTCCACCAACATTTGGATCTGCATTTACAACTTTGTAACCTTCTTTTCTAGCACGAATATCAAGAGGAGTACCTGGATCAGTAACTATCACTATATGTTCAATTGGATTTAAATCTGCTACCTTAAATATATTTATATAAAACTCAAATTGAGATAATGTTTCGATAGTTGTTCCTGATTTTGAACCAACTACAACTAGTGCTTTACTTAAATCAGATGGAATAGAGTTAAGTATTTGCTCTGGATCAGTTGAGTCGAGCGTAGTTAATGACTTTTTATAGGTCGATGCAATTACTTCAGGGGCTAATGAAGAGCCACCCATCCCGCATAAAACAATTTGAGTTAAGCCATTGCTGCGCGCCCATGCTGAAAGAGCATCTAACTCTGGCAATAAATCTCGTGATTTTGTTGGCAGATCGATCCAGTTAAGTCTGTTGGCTGTTTCGTTGTCAGTAACCCAAACATTCACATCTTTCTTGGCTACTTTAGGTGTGATTTCACGCAGCTGCCTAGATATTTCAGGATCAATATTTGCAAGAATTTGCCCTGACAATTTCATTTAAGATCCAGAAATTACAGACTTCACTGAACTCATCAAATCTAGCCAAGATACTTCAAACTTGGCAATACCGTCAATTTCAAGGGCATCAGTTACTTTGGCAATATCAATCCCAGCCATAGCAATCTTTGCTAAGTTAATTTTTGCATTTTTAATATTCGGAGTAATTGTCTCGCCTGAAAATACCCCTGACGCTTTAACTGCATTTAGAGTTGCCTCTGGCATCGTATTTATGATGTTAGGAGCAATTAAAGACATTACGTAGCGAGTTTGATCATAGGAAGGATCCTTTACGCCAGTAGATGCCCATAAAGGCCGTTGCAAATTCCCGCCGTGGCTCAATAATTTTTGCCAGCGGCTACTTTTTTCAAATTCAAGAAAAACTTCGTAAGCCATAACTGCGTTTGCAATCGCTGCTAAGCCTTTCAGCTCTGATTTATCTCCTAATTGTTTGTCAATTTCAGCATCGATTCGGCTCACAAAAAATGAAGCAACTGAGTGGATGCTACCTATCTCTTGTGAAGCATTTACTCTTTTTTCGAGCCCAGCAGCAAAAGCATCTAAAACTTTTTTATAACGATCCAAAGAGAAAATTAAAGTAATATTGACGCTAATTCCTTGTGCAATTAGTTCAGTTACTGCTAGTAATCCCTCAACAGTAGCGGGCACTTTAATTAACAAATTTTTTCGATCAACAATCTCCCAAAGTTGCTTTCCTTGCTTAATTGTTGCCATACCATCATGAGCAAAGCGCGGGTCGACTTCAAGGGATATCCGCCCGTCTATCTCATTACTAGCTTTAAACGTATTATGGAAAAGATCACATGCTTCTCTTACATCATCGGTTGTTAACTTTGTAATTATTTCTTCAATACTCTTATCTTTATTCTGCAAAATGTCATTTCGATAAAGGTCTGATTTACTAATTGCTGATCCGAAGATGCTTGGATTAGTAGTTACTCCAACGACACTATCCTCAGCTATTAGTTTTGCTAGTGACCCATTTTTTAATCGCTCTCGAGATAAATCATCAAGCCATACCGCAACACCTGCTTCTGATATCTGCGCAAGTGTATTAAGCATTAGATTTTTTAATACTTTCCTTTACAGCATTAACAATATTCTCAACAGTAAATCCATACTCTCTAAACATAATATCTCCGCTAGCAGAGGCACCGAATTTTTCAACTGAGATAGCAATGCCGCTATCTCCAATAAATCGGTACCAAGGCTGAGCAACGCCTGCCTCGATACTTACTCTAGCTTTAATTGATTTTGGAAGTACTTCGTTTCGGTAATCCTCAGATTGCTCCATAAACCACTCCAAACATGGCGCGCTTACTAATCTGACTTTTACACCTTCTAAAATTAATTTCTCACGAGCAGCTATAGCTAATGAAACTTCTGATCCGGTTGCAATTAGAACTACTTCACACTCATCTTTTGAAGAGTTACTTCCATAGGCTAATACGTATGCACCTTTTGCTGCCTCTTTAGCTAAGGAGAACTTAGAACGGTCAAGGACAGGTAAGTTTTGACGAGACAGTACTAACCCCGATGGTTTTGAACGCTTTATGATCTCTTGCCAGCAAACACTAACTTCGTTTGCATCACATGGTCTTATAACTGAAAATCCTGGAATGGTTCGCAAAGAAGCAAGATGTTCAACAGGTTGATGAGTTGGTCCATCTTCACCAAGGCCAATCGAGTCATGGGTCCAAACATAAGTTACAGGTAATTGCATTAACGAAGATAGACGAACAGCTCCGCGCATGTAATCACTAAATACTAAAAAGGTTCCACCAAACGGTTTTACTAAACCATGTAAAGCCATTCCATTTAAAATCGCACCCATTGCATGTTCGCGAATTCCAAAATGAATTATTCGACCGTACGGATCAGCACCAGCCATTTTGCTAGCAGTTGGTAGGAATGAACCGCCACCTTCAATTGTGGTGTTGTTGCTCTCAGCTAAATCAGCTGAACCACCCCAAAACTCTGGCAACGTTTTTGCAATAGATTGGATTACTTTTCCAGATGCAGCTCTTGTAGATATTTCTTTGTCACTAGGAAATACTGGAAAAGAACTTTCGAAATCGAGTGGTAGTTTCTTACTAAGCAATCTTTTTAGAAGTTCAGCAGATTCACTATTCGCTTTTTCCCAGGCTTGAAATTTTGTTTGCCACTGGTTATACATTTCTGTTCCACGTCGTTTAACATCTCTTGCATGATTGATAACTTCTGTGGGAGCTATAAATATTTCTTCGGGGTTTAATCCTAATAAAAGCTTTGTCGCATTTATTTCCTCATTACCAAGAGCTGAACCATGAGCTTTTGACGTACCCTTAGCATTTGGCGCTGGCCAAGCAATTACTGTATGAATGTGTATTAAAACTGGTTTATCTTTGTTAGCAATTGCCGATAACATCGCATGTTCCAAATTTTCTCGGTCGACATCTCCATCAGCCTTTATTGGTACGACAATGACATCCCAGCCATATGCAAGATAGCGAGCATCGATATCTTCTGTACAAGTAATATGTGTGTCACCCTCAATTGAAATACGATTATCATCATAAATCATTATTAAATTACCAAGTTGTTGAGTGCCAGCTAGGGATGAAGCCTCCGCACTTACTCCCTCTTGGAGATCACCGTCAGAACACATTACCCAGATATTATGATCAAAAATATCTGTTGTATTTTCAGGATCTAGTAAACCTTTTTCAAATCTAGCCGCCATCGCCATACCAACACCGTTAGCGACTCCCTGGCCAAGAGGACCGGTCGTTGTTTCAACTCCTAGAGTGTGTCCATACTCAGGGTGTCCAGGAGTTTTAGCATTGAATGTACGAAAGCTTTTAAGGTCATCAAGTTCAACTCCATAACCAGATAGATAAAGTTGAATATATAGAGTCAGTGAAGAATGACCACAAGAAAGTATAAAACGATCCCGTGCTAGCCAATTTGGATGCGCCGGGTCATGCCGCATAATTCTTTGAAAAAGTGTATATGCCACTGGCGCGAGAGACATTGCAGTTCCAGGATGCCCGTTTCCAACTTTTTGTGCCGCATCCATTGCTAATGCGCGTGATATTGCAACCGCTCTATCGTCTAAATCTTGCCACTGATTTATTTTCAATTAAATCCCTTCAACTTAAACCCAGATCCGGCAACCTTAACAAAGCTCCAGCTACTACCCCAAACTAGGGCAGCACCTAATAGGTGAAAGCCCACAACTAATTCTGGTAAACCGGTAACATACTGAATATACCCGATTAAGCCTTGAGAGAGGCTAATTAGAAGAAATATTTGAATTTTTCGAGTTAGTAAATTGGCATTTGTTTGTCTTATGAGTAGCCAAAGGATTGTTGTAAGCACAAGCAAAGCAATTACAAGATCTGCATGGAGCCAGGAGAGGGATTTAGGGTCAAGTCCGAATCTCTTTGCATCAGCATCACCAGCATGTGGACCACTGCCAGTAACTATTGTTCCAACTATTATCACGATTAGTGTCAGCCAAATAAGAATCGGAATAAGAGACGCAATTAATCCAGTGGGTGATTGTTTAATAATTCCGATCATTTCATATCTAAGAGAAATTGCTCCTGCAATAAGAAAAATTGATAACAAGAAATGCGCAGCAACGGTAGCTGGATGCAAGCCGGTTAGTACTGTTATTCCACCTAAAAGGCCCTGACCTAAAATTCCTAGTATTTGCAAGGCTGCTAGTGCTCTTACTCGCCTTTTTGAGATGGCATTTTTAGAGCTTCTAAACGCAATCACTACTACAACAACAGCTGTTAGCAGGAGAACAAAAGTTAATAATCGATTACCAAATTCAATCCAAGCGTGTAGTTGCCCTTCTGCCTGATACGGCACTGGCGTGTATGAACCTGGGGTGCACTCAGGCCAAGTCGGACAACCCAACCCCGATCCGGTAAGTCGCACCGCCCCGCCAGTAACAATTAGGGCCCCTTGCAGGAAAACTAGGAGCCAGAAGGGTTTTGCAGATATTGAGTTCTTGGCTACCAACATGATTTAAGCCTATTGCTTTCTTTGGGGCCACTGCTTGATTCACCCGCTGGTAAGGCGCAATTCACACCCAAATAGAGCAAGGGGATTGGCGCTTGCGCAGGAATTACGCAACACTTATGTTGTGAAAAAGAGTGAGCCAGATAAGACCCGTGATCAGGTCGCACGAACGATTTTAGAAGGCGGTCCTGCTAGCGCAGTTGATCTTGCTGAAAAACTTTCAATAACGCC
>Ga0214921_10005129_pt1 | contig 18716 bp, 15 predicted proteins | sample LL1505_MetaG_FD_177992 | JGI IMG/M metagenome (GOLD analysis project Ga0214921, IMG submission 177992) | Freshwater microbial communities from Lake Lanier, Atlanta, Georgia, United States - LL-1505 | ecosystem: Environmental > Aquatic > Freshwater > Lake | place: USA: Georgia | collected... | reverse complement strand
CCCTCAGCTCATCCCGGAAATCACCGCCTTTCTCCGACCGATCGCACAGGCCGTTCACTCCGCGTGAGCCGTCTCCTTGGCATCGACTACGGAACCGTCCGCATCGGCCTCGCCCTCTCCGACCCAACAGGAATTCTCGCCACCCCCCTCCCCTTTCTAGATAACAAATCCACCCAACAGGTCATCTCAGCCATTACCGCGTTAATCGAGACCCACCAGATTACAGGTCTAGTTATCGGGATACCCCGTAATATGGACGGCACATACGGACCTTCTGCCCAAAAAGTCAGGGATTTTATCGCCCAAATACAGAAGTCTATTTCTCTTCCTATCACCCCTATCGATGAGCGTCTCACCACCGCCCAAGCCTCTAAACAGCTCTCTAATATAGGCTTGAATCAGAAGGAGTTGCGTAAAAAAGTCGATAGCTCCTCTGCCTCTCTTATCCTCCAACAATACCTTGACCGAAACACCCCCCTTCTCTAGTCAAGAAGGGTGCACCTCAAAGATAAAATAGTGAAGCCCAGTCGTATTTTGAGCAAAACTCACTGCTTATTCGCCATTTTATTCGCAATTGCTGCCCCTCTCTTTGCCCAAATGGAGCAGAGCAGCCCTTCTTCCATACCCAAGGAAGTCCTGACCGCCACAAACGCCCCAGCCCGACTCTCCCCCATGGCCGATACCGGCACAGGTGACGCCGTTTCCAAAATCTTTGTCGAAGACCGGATTACGCTGGAGTTTATGGCTGGTGCCATGTTCTCCCCCTGTGGACTGGGTCCTACAGCTCCTGTTTATAACTACGAACAAAACAATATCCGCCTCGGTTGGATGCTCGACTCCCCCAACTCTTGGGGCCCCTGCGCGGATATCGATAGTCCCCTCCGTGGAAATTTTGAAGGCATCTTCGAAACCACAGGCTCCTACGTCTGGCACAGCTTTGGAACCTACATGGTCGGAATCACAGGACTTGTCCGCTACAACTTCGTTCAGCCCAACTGGATTGTGGTTCCTTACGTTCAGGGCGGGGCTGGCATCATCTACACGAACGCCAGAAACTGGTCGAACCAGGAAGCCATTGGGGGCAATTGGGAATTTACCCCGCAATTCTCAGGCGGTCTGAAATTCCTCATCGACGATAACTTCAGCTTCAATATCGAAGGCGCCTTCCAGCACATCTCGAACGCCTGCACCTCTGCCCGCAACGAAGGAGTGAACGCTTACGGTGGTTTTGCCGGCTTCACCTACTACTTCGATAATCTTTGGCTCGAAGACGGCCGGCATTGATCCTTGGATGAAGACGGTCCCGCACCGTCTCCTTCTCGCCTATCGCGGGGAAGACTTCTTCGGTTGGCAACGCCAAGATCCCGATCCCACCGTCCAACTCGCCCTCGAAAAAGCCCTTCATAAAATCTTCAACCGGCCGGTGGCCGTTGCAGGATCCGGTCGAACCGATCGGGGCGTTCACGCCCTCGGTCAAGTTGCCTCCTGCGAACTCCCCCCCCTTCATCCTCCCGCCACTCTGGCAAAAGCCCTCAACTTTCATCTCCCTGCAGGGGTCCGAGTCCTCTCCGTTCGACGTGAGAAACCGGGCTTTCACGCCCGCTTCTCTGCCAAAGGAAAATCTTACCTATATCGAATCGCCAATACCGATCCTCTTCACCCTCTTGAAATCGGTCGGGCCTGGCACGTACCACGCCCCCTCGATCTCACCTCGCTGCGCAAGGCCGCCAAGATTCTGACTGGGAAACACGACTTTGCTGCGTTTACCTCCAACCCGGGATACGAACGAAAATCCACCATTCGCAATATTCGCTCCATTCGGATCGTCAAAAAAAAGAGCGGTGTTTTGGAGCTTACATTCGAGGGGGACGGCTTCCTCTATCGGATGGTTCGGAATCTGGTCGGAGCCTTGGTCAAGGTCGGCCAAGGTCGACTCACCCCCGTCGAACTCAAAAAGATTCTCCACTCCCGCTCCCGCTCCACTGCCCCTCCTACCGCACCGGCTGAAGGCTTGTATCTTTTAAGCGTAAGATACTAGGCCAACACCTTCCCTAATCTCTTTGTCGTTTCCTCCCGGTCGATTCGACTGGCCGCTACATCCAGAACCAGCTGTTCCCACTCCGGCCCGTCCGGTTTTGTTTCCACTCCGTTGAGCCGTAGAAAAACCAAGCACGCGCCCAATGCTGTTCTCTTGTTACCGTCGAGAAAGGGATGGTTTCGGCAAATATAGTATAGATACGCTCCCGCGATCTCTGTCAGGGATGCGTAAATCGCTTTTCCACCAAAGGTTGCCTGCGGTGCGGCCACAGCCGACTCCAACAGAGCGTTTTCCCTTATTCCGTCGGAGCCACCAAAGTCGCGGATAGCCGCCTGGTGGATCTCCCTGACAATTTCGACCGTGAGATGAAAGCAGTTTTCTCGCGTGGCACTCACGCCAGCTTCTTCATCGTCTTGGCATAGTCCTTCATCGTCTTTTCGATGACTCCAGAAACTACCTCTTTGGAGATTCGTGGATGGATCGGAGTGAGGACAATCGAGCCGCCCTCATGATAACTCATCGTAACCTCATCCCCCACCTTGAGATGGGCCAACTCCATCAGGGCTGAATCAAAAATGATTCCCTGAGAATTTCCAATTTTCGTAATCGCCTTGATCATACTGTAATACTATGTTTTACAGCTCATTTGTCAAAACAGTTTCGCCCTCTTCGGGGCCAGCTCATCCTAATTTTTGCCTGCTGCCGTTGAGATCTGCTCGATTTTTGGGGATGTGTAGGAGTAGTTTTCCGCTTTCTTCAGCCAAGTCCAACCTGCGATTCCCACAAATAGGGCCAATAAAAGAAAGAATATCGCCCGGACTTCAAGCAACCTTCCGCTTGGAACTCCGGAGCCCTTATGTCTGACGGCTCTCGACCCAAAGAAAAATTTAACAAATTCCATGATCTAAATTTGGTTATCTCGAAGCCATCTCTCAACCCCTTTATTGTGATTTTTTTGTGACAATTTCCGGCATGCAGACCCCTAAAATTCCAGAAGAATGGCAACTCAGTTATCTTCAATAGTTTAAGTTTCGCATTTTAGATATCGCATCTTAGGGCAAAGTTATCGACGGATGTTGGGGGTTTGCTGACAGATTGTTGTATTGACGCGAGGTTGTGCCTACCGCTGGTAGTAGTCCGAATCAGAATTGAGAGGTGGAGAGGGTTCAACAAAGTACTATTATTTTTAGACCTATCTGGAATTTTGGGGCAAAGGCTTCCAAGTCGTTCGCGCTGTGCATCAAAGAAAGTTTTTGTCTTCTCGGGCCGATCACTAGAAGCGCCCTCTGGTTTACGTTCCTCAGCCTCACTTTGTCCGCCTCTGGCTACAGCCAGCAGTTTGGGGGAATCAGAGGGCAAGTGGTCGATTCCGACTTTGGTCAGCCGATTGCAAAGGCCCAGGTGACGATTATGGGATCCCCTTTTGGCGTGATTACAGACGACCAGGGGAACTACACCATTTCTGGCGTGCCACCCGGTGTCTATGCCTTGCAAGTCAGAGGATCTGGATACATCCCACGTGTTGTTCCCGAAGTGAGTATTTCCGCTGGTGCTTTCAATGATCTACGCGTGGAGGCTGTGGCCGAGATTGAGGAAATGGAAGAGCTCATTGTTCCAGGTGAATTAGACAAGGCGTCGGAAACCGGCCTTCTGACTGAACGTCAAGAGGCCTCGGCGGTGATGGACATGATAGGACAAGACTTCATTGCCAGATTAGGTGCAGCTACTGCAGGAGACGCTTTAAAGCGTGTGACAGGTACATCAGTGGTGGATGGCAAATATGTGTCAGTTCGTGGTCTCTCGGACCGATACGTCAATACGCTTCTCAACGGCGGACGCCTACCCTCGACCGATCCCGACAAAAGGGCGGTAAACGTTGATCTTTTCCCTGGCGCCTCCTTGGAAAGCATTAATGTGATCAAAACCTTCACTCCAGATCAACCAGGCGACTTTACTGGAGGCAGTGTAGACCTGCGGACTAGAAATATTCCCGATAAACCCAGTTTTGGAGCTGGAGTCACCGTTGAATACAATTCCCAAGCTACTTTTAACCCAAACTTTCTAAGCTACCAAGGCGGTGGAACTGGACCTTTTGGTTTTCAAGCCGACAAGAGAAAGATCCCAGCTAGCGTCACTTCCCAGCCGGCGGGAACCTTCGGTGATCCTACCCAACTCAGATTTCCAACCGGCTTAGAGGAGGCCGACAAGGAAACGACTCTGATGAGGGATATGAATCCCGTGCTTTCTCTTAACAAAAAGACTGTTGGCCCAAACTATAAGCTCAATCTCCAAGGGGGAGATGTTGTGGAATTTGAAGACGACAGGAAATTCGGCTTATTCGGCATGTTTAGCTACAATAAAGAATATACATTTTACGACAATGGCACCCGAACGCAGCTTTATCGGGAACCTTTTGTCGTAGATACCGGTTATACCCAACAACGTGGTACGGAAGATGTTCTCTGGGGTACCCTCCTTAATCTCAGTGGCCAACTCGACGCGAACCATAAGGTCAGCTCAAACTTTATTTTCAACGAACAGGCCTCTGACACTGCCACAGCGAGCCAAATGACGAAGGCTCCAACTGACTCTCCTAACCGCACCTCTACTACTGTCATCGATTACGGAGAGAGACAGTTAGCCTTTATGCAAATCACCGGCGACAGCGTCTTTCCCGAAGCTGGCCACCTAAAATTAAACTGGAATGGCGGGTTGGGCCAGGCCCAGTTAATTGAACCTGACCAACGAGCATTTCAGTCGGTCACCGAGCCTGATGGGACGCAACGCCCCCTCGACCCCCAAGAAGGAGCACGGGGATATGCATATTTCGGAGAACTTAGCCCTGCTTTTCGCTACCAAAGAGACCTTACAGAAAATAGCTTCTATACAATTGCCGACTTTCTTGTGCCAATGGATGGCAAGGACCAGTACGACAATACATTTAAAACTGGTTTTTATTATGACCAATCAGATCGTTCCTACAACCAAGATAGCTATAACTATAAGTACGGTGGCTCGAACGATCCTAACTACCTGACTTCCCAGCCAAATATTCCAGGACAGACTTGGTCAGATTATTTTCTCTCTCCTGACCGCTCCGGCTTAGTCAACCCCACGGGCCAAGGCAACGGCCAGCTCATGAGCTGGACTCTCTTTGACACCGCAGGGGATACCGGAACCTTCTATGATGCGTATCAAGCTGTCACCGCCAGTTACATCATGACCAGCTTCAAACTATTTCCCCAACTCAAACTTAGCGGTGGAGCCCGCTTCGAAAATACCAACATCCAAATCAAGGGATCGGATGACCTTCCCGGCTCTCTCTTTCCCGGTTTTACAGGACTGTCCAAAATTCAGCAGCTGGATCTTTTGCCAGCTGTTGGTGCGACCTTTGAACTGGCCAAAGATATAAACCTCCGTTTCTCTTGGGCCCAGACTCTGGCCCGTCCCTCCTTTAAAGAGATGGGCCCGGTTTTAACCCAAGACTTTGGCGAGTCTACCTACTTTGTTGGAAACCCCTTTCTCAAGCTTTCCAGCGTGAACAATTACGATTTCCGTGCCGAATGGTTCACCCGACCGGGAGAAGTCATTTCCCTTGGCCTTTTCTACAAGGAGATTGACGCCCCCATCGAGCAGACCGTCTTCGGCGAGGCGAACACCGGCACTTTCCTCAAGTACGTAAACTCGGACCTTGGGCAACTCTGGGGCTGGGAGGTGGAGTTTCGTAAACGCCTTGATCAGCTTCACGTTACGCTAAAAAACTTCAGCGTCTTTTTCAATTTCACTCAAATCCAGAGTCAGGTTACTCTTTCAGAGCAGCAAATTGAAGTTCGCAACGATTCCGGCATTCCAGGGGATACGCGACCTCTTCAGGGTCAACCAACTTATGTCCTAAATACGGGGCTAAATTATGATAACCCTGAGTATATGTTCTACTCTGGGATATATTTCAACGTTTCAGGGGAATTTCTCTATGCTGCAGGGGGTGGAACTGAGCCGGGATTAGCTCTTCCCGATGTCTACGAACAGCCTTTCCCATCACTAGACTTTAATCTGACTCAAGGGCTTACAGAGAATTGGAAAATGACATTTCGGGGTAAGAACTTATTAAACCCATTCTATCGACTTACCCAAACACTCAATGGAACTGAGTACGACACCTATACCTACACGAAAGGCTGGGACATCAGCCTGAATCTTTCCTATGGCTTCTAAAGTGGGTTATTAGGCTTGAAGTTCAAGCTATTGGCCAATTCTAGCATAGGCACTGGGCAAAGCCTTCTCAATGCGACCGATAAAGATCTCCTCTTGCGGCAAGATCGTAACTCCGGCCCGTGCCTCCGCTATGAGGACCTGGAAAACCCCCCAAGCCCGACTCCTGGGGTTAGGTATTTTTTCCGCAATTTGCAGCGCTTTAATCCACAGATCTCTCGACTCCACATGTAAACCAGCCAAATAAACACCTGTTCCAAGCTCGGCTAAGGCTTGAGCTTGAAAGAAATCAGGCAAGGCAGTATGAATTCGCTCCTCGGCCTCATGTGCCAATGTGTCTGCCAACTCCTTTTTTCCTACTACACCTAGAAGGTGAATCACTTTACCCCAATACTTATATGCAGTCGTAAGTGCTGGAGCTTGGGCACGGGTTTCACGTACCAGAGAATCTTCTTGTTGATTTACCTCTTTTTCTAAACCGGCCGCATATGCTAATCGGAATAAATCAGCTAAATCACCTACATTTGCAAAGCGATAATCAACTCCCTCCGAGAGCACAGGATTGAGTAGCTTTTGAGCTTCGTCCGCTTCTCCACGAGCCAAAAGACCTTCTGCCCTTAAAATCAAGGCTCTACCACCAGAAGCAATCTTCATCCGTGCTTGTAACTTCTCTCCACCCTCTGGAGCATCTTTACTTGATTTGATCTTTTTAGAGTTTTCATTTTTCGCTGAAGCTTCTGACTTGTTTAGGGGTGTTCGCTTTGAGGGCGAAGTTTTTAAGCCTCCTTTGCTTAAAGGGTCCACCGAGGAGTTCTTTGATCCAGAAGACATAAAACTTTGGTTGCCGAGATCTTGAAACATAGGTGGCACATCTACACCTGCTCTCGTCATAGAAGTTACAACTTGTTCCCGACAACCAACTGCTTCAGCAAGAGATATAAGATTTGCGATAATTTCCCACCTTTGCTGTGCAGCCCCCTCGTTCGGGAGTGATCCCATTGTCGAAAGTTGAGCACATGCTTGATCAAAATAGCCAAAACGCACAAGCGCTTCCACGCCCCTTAACGTTCCGATCGCACGCCGATATCCCATAATCTCATTTAACAAGGCCCCAGCTTTATCTATGTTTTTATTTCGATACATTTGATCTACCAAGTCAAGTTGAGCCAACGTTAACCAATATTCATCCCCACGAATCAAGGGCAAATACTCCGATGCACGCAGCAGAGGCTCCTCTTGAGCTTTCTGACAACCGGACACGAGAAGAACAAAAATAAGTAGTAATGAATGACTCATAGAAGACATAAAAAGAGAACGGGGCTTGGCAAATTACCAAGCCCCGTTCTCACTAAAGTTATTGATTAATTTTACTGTGCCAAAACCCGCCAGAACTTGGGGGTTCCGTTAATGACTCCGCTTGCTGCAGAATCATCATAGGCATAGGTACCGCCGTTGCCAGTGACGATAGCAATACTCTCGAACACCTTGTTATCAGTAGAGCGCTCGACACTATATTTGACTCCTGTAAGGGAAGGGAATGTTACCCTCGCATTGGCACCATTTGCGACAACCGTCACTAGCGGTTCAATCGAAGCGTCGCCATTTACTCCGGTGTTTATGATCCCTGATTTCCCGAGCATCGTCCATTTCAGATACCATGCGTTGTCACGCACCGCCCCAATATGGGGGGCTGGAGTCAACCGCGACAACTGAGGCGCACGATCTCGATTAATCGCGAAACCACCATCCCTAACCGTTGTGCTTGTCGGAGTAAAAGACAAGCTGTTCTGAGCGATGCGGCCCACTAGAGGGACGGCAAAGCCGGGATCTAAGTTCACATAGTTATTGTTCAGCAATGCAGTGCTGCCCGCTGTACTCAGTGAGGCTAACCCCGAACCAAGGATCGTTTCCATAGCAGCATCACTTGCACCAGAAGCACTACGCGCGGTGCTGGGCCGAAACATCTGTGCCCTTGACGCTATTTTGCTGGCGGCTTCAATCTGAGCTAATGTGAATGGTGTAGCGGGAACAGCACTGTTGTAGGCTAGACCGCAACGGTACCAGACATTTCCCTTGATTTCACCATAAGGACGCCCCTGGGATACATCATTCTCTCCAAGAATATTTTTTCCTGACCCATCATATCCTGCGGCAGTGCCCGTAGTGGTAGTGTATTCACCGGATGTTCCGCTTAAGGAAATGGCGCCGAAAGGGGAATCCATGAAGATGTTATTAATTAATTTGATCTGTCCGCTGGACTTAACTTCTGGTCCAACACGATCTAACGCGATACGACCAGTTGTTCCATAACCACGACCAATAAATGTACCGTTAACAATTGATGCAACAGTTTTAGGAAATGCACTGCCACCCTCAGGACCGTCGTGCTCCCCCAAATTATCACCGCAATCAACGTCTAAGCGTCCTGTTACAGCATTTCCTAAGTAATTATCTTTGGGGTTCCCTATTTGCAAAACATATTGAATGCTACCAACCCAGCCTGCGTCGGTATCCACACCATCATCGCCACAGAATGCCGAGACGGCATACTTTACTGTATTGCAACCACCCCAAAACTCAAAGGAGTCATCCTTATTGCACCAATCCTCAACAAACTCTATAACTGTGTTATAGCCGACACCGTACATTGAAAAGGCGTTCAACTCCTTAGCTACATCGATTTCGAAGCCGCCGTAGCAATTAGATACAAAACTTAGGCAGCCTTGGTCGTCGGCATCATTGTCACCACCACCCGTGGCATAAGTGCTAAAAGCAGCCATTCCTTCTGCCGCATATAGACCTTTTGAGCTTACTGCAGCTGAGGTTCTCGCATTTTCATTAGAAGCATAGGATGGACCAGTGATGTTCGCCTGTCCTAGATAGACGATCCCACCCCACAGGCCCGTGTTATCCCACATTCCATTAGCGGCCTCTGCTGTAGAGTAACTGCGCCCTGCGACACCCGTGACAGTTCCGGTATTATTTAATGTGTATTCACCGATCCCTAATGTACCACGAACAGGATTCCCAAATCCACTGCGCAACACCCTATACGAGGATCCATACGTCGGATTACCTTCCTCTGTCTTGTTTTCAAATGGAGGGATCGTCCACTGACCTCCAGGAACATTGGGATCGTCAATTGATGTAAATATGATAGGGGCCTCCGCCGTGCCTTTAGCGATCAGGCGGGCACCTCTTGCCACGACCAGTGCACCAGGATCAGCAGGAGCCAATGATCCCGTTCCAGCACGCACATTCTTCTCAAAACGCACAAGTGTGCCTGCCTCAATTACAACATTAACTCCAGATGCGATAATTGTGTTCTTTGTGATTAAATAAACTTTATCCCGCGTCCAGCGCTGATCCACCTTGATTACGCTTGCCTCTGTACCGTTAGAGGCCGCACCCCCTTCAAAGGTGTCGACAATGCCGACTCCGAGAGTCGAGACATCAACAAATGTCGTTGTGTTTTGTGCTTGGGAGGCAGCAACATTAAAACCTAATGCTACTAACATGGAGATAAATATTTTGTTTTTCATGGTGGTTGGATTCCTTGTTTGGGTATTAATTTTCTAGTGGGTTAACTGTTGTTTTTACGCAGGCGGCGGAGGGCCACCAGTGCGGTTGCACCAAAAATCATGAGCGAGATAGAATTAGGTTCAGGTACGGCCGTAGATTGAACCGAACTGAGCTGGAAACCGGATGCAGTCGCTGTACCAAAACCGAGTAACGCATCGGCACCCGGGCCTCCGGCGGATGGGACGGCTTGACGGAAGCGAATGACGTCGACACCCAGTTCACTATCCAGGTTGGCAAAGTTAATCTGACTGCCCCGATTATAAGAATAATTGCCTGCAGAACCTGATCGCGTGAAGTTGTAGGCACCGAAAATGCCGATCTCAAAGAGATCAGCACCCATCTGCTTTGCGATGACCGAGTAGATCGGGGTGTTATTAAAATCCACAATATTATCCGGGGCATAGCCATCACTGTTATAAATGCTAAAAGTGGATGAATTAACGGCCACCGGCGTTAACAGCGAGGTGTAATTCGCCTTGAGCACATCACCAACCTGTGAAGCGGTGGTGGCACCAACAAAAAGAGACACCACATCACTCGCAGTGAGGTTTCCAAAGCTGCCCACGGTGACGTAGGCACCTGTGAGGAGGGAGCCACTTGAGTCCCTGAGGGGCGCGTTATACAGGTTCGAGGCAACAGCCTGTACGGTCTGTGCCTGAGCCGACGGCATAGCCAGCCAAAGAGCAAATGGTGCAACTTTACAGAGATTACGGATTTGTTTCATATTGGGTTTCCTTTATTGGGTTTGGGGGTTAACTATTTTTTGCGCGAAAGAACATCCGGTTCTTCCAGTCGCTTGTTGTATCCACTCCGGCGTTGATGAAAGTCACACTGAAATTACTGTTGTTGGAGACGGTCACGTTCATGGTCTTCCATGCATCAGCTAGCGAGCTTTTATATTCCAGAACATAGGAGCCGTTCGCATTACAGGAGAAAGTGTGGGTGACAGTGGTGTTTCCCCCAGCGTAGGTAGGTTCGCCAAGCGTGAGAAGGCGAAGAGTGGGCAGAGCCCGGATCGAGGCCGTCAGGCTCGGCTGAGCGACGGTGTAGTTCCCGGAAGGGGCACCATAACTACCGCTCCGGACAAGTGTTTTGTTGTCCCCCACAGAAGAGTCGGGAAAGGCCCAACTCACCGATCCGGTGACCGAGAAGTTTTCGCTGTTTACCAAGCCCACGTACAAGGGCGCCCCCGTCACAGTGGCCGAGGTTGTTCCATCCACATCTTTATTAACGGCCGTTAGGCCCGATATGGTAAGTGCCTTGGTAGAAACGGAATTACCGCTAGCTGCCGTGGTCACGTTCACGCTGGTGGCCCCGGTGCTGGCTAGAACGATGTTCTGGGAATTGTAGCTTCCAGACACCGCGGCGGTGGCCGCGAGACGGACCCGCAACGTGCCACTGGCCGAACCGCCCGACTGTACAAAGGTAGCTGTACTGCCGTAGGTAGCACCATCGGAAGAAACTTCGAAACCCGCTGGTGCCGTCGCCACGAGATTCGCCGTTAGGTTGCTTCCAGAAATGACGAAGGTTTGCGCCACGGACGCCGTGCCATAGGTCGTTGCAAACGCTGAGGCTGATGCTGCCCCGGCGATCGTCGGCGTCGACGCACCCCCGGGGATAGAGGCCATGGCCCAACGATCGGTGGTCGCATTGTATGTTCCGGAAGTGCCCACCACGGAAGTGGTTGCAGGTTCATCAAATGTCACGTCGCCAACGGTGAAGGTGGATGGCTCTCCTGCAAGGTCGAGAGAAGTGTAATCTTCACCGCTAAATGAGTCTGCAGGATTCGCAAAAGTATCAAAAGCGCCACTACCGTCCGCCGCCAAAAGTAGGAAGCCATTGGGACTGGCGGCGTTGTCGACAACCAAAACATAAACTTGTCTGTTAACGAGATTTTTTCCGCCCACGCTCTCCACTTCCGCCCGAGTGGAGATGGCAAAAACTCCGCTGTTCACCCCAGCATTGGCCACGGAGACAAACCTAGACCACAAGGTGTTGAAACCAGCTCTAGTGTTGTTCCACAGGGCGGCCACCTGGCTTTTAGTCATCGTCGAGGCTCCGTTAAAAAAAGAACCCACATAGGCTGTGCCCCCAGAGACCAATGATCCGGTCGCCGAGTTAATACCCGTGCCTGGTGCCATATTTACATCCAGCTGAATGGTCGCTGAGTGCAAAGAAGAACCGGCCAGGACAGCCCAAACTCCAACCAAGGCAGGCAAAAGCCGAACTTTAATGGCGGGAGACCTTTGCAACTCGCCTTGGTTGGATTTAAGCGTCACGGTTTGACCTCTTTACGGTTTGCTAGTTTTCCTGATTACTGAGCTACCGCGGTGGCGGCAAATCTAAGGGCATTCTCATTCTTCAGGTCGCCTCGGTTGGAGTTTCGCTTGATGAGAAACCCCGCCCCAGCTGGGATGGTGACATTGCTTGCATCCGTGTTGGAACCGAACGTCCAACGACCGGAAGTGTTACGCCAGTAATTGTTCCAAGTGGTCCCATTCCAGATACGCAAATTGTCAGCCGTAGACGCAGATGTGCCAGGGTTGATGTCCATTCCGGATTTAGATAATTTGACGGCAAAGGGTGCCGGATTGGCTACGAGGTTAATCTTTTTTCCTCCGACAATATCGATCCGAGTGCGGACCGCACGGACCACGCCTGAAAGAATCAGAGACTTGGAGCCTATTGACTTGATAAAGATGCCCTTACCAAAAGGGAGGCGGGTCTTGGCGACATTGTCGCCATTTTCATCGAACCAGCCGTAGCTTCCGTTGGACAGCAAACCGCGAAAGTATAATGGCCCGAGTGTTCCATTACTGTCCATCAAGCGGATCTGGTCGGCGCTTTCCTGGTCATCACCACCACCCAAATCTGTGGCAGTTAGGACACTTGTCGCCGCATCACCGAAAAGGGACTCGACAGTCCAGTCCTTGCGGATAACATACTTAGAACCAGTCAAGTTCGAGGGGGCCCCCGCTGGTAAGGTAATGGTGTTGGCCGTATTGGAGGAAATAGTAGCCGAATAGCCAATCCAATTGCCGTCCAAAATCTCCAGAACGTAGGGTTCAGTAGCAATGGATCCGTACGCGTTTGCTGTATAGCTCAGGGGCCCCGAGATGGGGGACACCGTTAGGGTTGTGCCTTCTTGAGAGCTTATGGTGCCCACGCCCTCCTCAGAGCGAGCAAACGGCGTGGCGATGAAGTTGTTGCCGTTGGCTAGCGTGATGGTAAATGCGCCGGAAGGTGTGGCGATACCGGCCTGAAGTGGTTGCGCAAAGATCCCAGCGAGGCTGAGAACCGAGAGTGCGATGTTGAGCGTACGTTTCATATTTATATTGTCTCCTTTTTGATTGAGTTTACGAAATCGAATTTCTGACATGAAATAATCCTTGTACGGTGACCTGTTTTTTGCAACCGGTTTATTGTTACAATTTCGCGTCAGAATTTCGGCCATACCCGTGCCCAGCCCTGCTTTGTGACAAATTGATGGCAAAACGAAAAGCCCTAGGAATTCCCGGCTGGCGACCTAAGCTAATTGGAGGACCACTTACCTATGAATTTCTCGTCTGTTTTCTATTCTTTTCACCACTCTTCTTCCTGCACTCATTTTTTCAATAGGCAAAATCCCTCTGGGGATCTGTTTCCTTCGCATTTTAGACTATCTCCCTATTTGGACATCCCCCTGCCCCGTTCCCTCCTACTAGCAATCCTTTCGATATTTGGCTCAATTCTATTACATTCAACAGCTTATGCCCAAACAGACGGGCGTTTCTCGATCTTCTTGGACACCAATCGCCTCCCTGTTACTTCAGATGGTTTAAGTCTTACGACCAACGGTTCCTTACAACTGGGGACTTTTACCAACTCGACCAATTCTTTGGACGTGATCAACTTGATTCGAGGAAAAACCAACCGCTCTGAAATTATCGCCACCTTATCAAGCAATTTTGTCGTTCTTTTTTCCACAAACCGAATCACCAATGTGGTGGTTTCCTCCAACATTCTAACCTTCCCAACCAACTTGACGATCGGCGGCTCGGCTAGATCAAACGATATTCCTGCCTACGCTCTGGTCTTTAATTCAACCAATCCAAATTCCGCAACAGAAATGGGAATTTTTCGGGCGCGGTCGACCTCAACAAATTCCATCACGAATGCTTTTTTCCCTTCGAACAATATTCGGGGTCGGGTGGTTCTTTCCGATGGCGATCTGACCACGACAAATAACACTTCCTTGAAACTTGGGATGGGCACTCTGTTTGGTCAGGCCCGGAACGGCTCGTTACGATTGGCCCCCATCGGCCCCCCCGAACAGATGACCCAAACCCGCGTTGAGGCTTTCGTGGGATTGGACAGCCAAATTCCTTTGCTTGCGAACAACGGCTCGACTTCTTTTTCGGTCGTGGTGTCGAACAGTGGGGTGACCTCATCTTTATCCACCTTGGGCCTGACGAACAGCAACGGAGTTCTGGTCGGGACTCCCTTGACCAACGCGGCGGGAACCAACACCTTAATCGTTTCGGCTACTAACGGGGACGGGTTCGCGGGGAATGTGGTTGCCCCTCTATCTCTGGTGGTGCGAGAGCAGAACGGCCCGAACTTCACGAATGCCCCTGTTTGGAGCAACACTGCGGGGGTAGCCTCTAGCTTTGCTTTTCTGACCGATGCTTCCAACCCGAGCTCCCTGATCTTTACCAACCTCGACCCCCTGCCCCAGGGGTTGGTGGTTTCTTCTAGCGGGATTCTAACAGGGACCAACTTGGCAAAGGGGACCAACTCTTTTCGAATTCTCGTGACTGATACAAATACCGGCGACCTCCGAGCCCTCAATTTTCAGATGATCACTGCTTATCCTCAAATCTTCATTCAAGGCACAAATTCCAGCGGTGAGCTGGAGCTACTCGCCGGATCTGTTCCTTTCTCCAAAGGGCTAACTTACACGACTGGTTATTCGCCCCAATCGATTACGAATGTTTCCGGAGGTGCTTTTGCAGGGCTAAATGTTGTCACTAACTCCCTTGGTGGAACCTCAGCGCCGGTTGCGATGCTTCTGACGGATTCTGCCTTAACAAACACCATCCGAGCTACTAACACTGCGGGGGTCCCGGCCGAGGCTTTGGTCCGAATTGTTTGGGTAAACAGCTCTCCGGCATTCGACACAAACGCGTTTACCTGGATTTTAGGTGAAACCACGAACCAAAGAGTTAGGGCTACCGGGGATCCGAGTTTCTCCTGCTCGGATCTACCTCCCGTAGCAACAGGGATCAGTACCGACGGCACGATCACGATCACCACGAGTCCAGCTGTATTGACGAATGTTACCCAAGCGGTCTGGACCTCAAGGATTGTCGCCAACAACTCGGGCGGGCTTTACCGGGGAGGCGGATCGACCACATCCCCGTTTGTCATCACCCTGACGAATCCGATCCCGAGTATCACAAGTACAAATCGCATTTTGCTGAGTTCGGGAAAAGCGGCGAGTTATACCCTGACCGTATCTGGGAACCCCATGGCCATGGGATTTTCGAACGCTCCTCCCCCAGGAATGAACATTAATGGCTCAGTCATCGAGGGAATCCCGACGACAGGAGGCACCTACAGCAATATTGCTTGGGCCTACAATTATGGGTCCCCGGGGGATCCCGCGACGAAACAGCCAGCCAGCCTTGACCTAAAACTTCATGTGGCGGCAAACAAGCCATCGAAAAGCACGAGTTTTTCGACTCCCAACAATTTAGTCCTCTCCAACGCCATTGCACCAGGCGGCGCGCCATTTGTCGACACGAGCGCGGGGATGAACGTGGCTGCCTATGGCCTTCCACCAGGACTTTCCATCGATCGCACGACTGGCAATCTTTCTGGAACGCCGACTGCTCTCGGCACTTACACCGCAACCGTCTTTCTTCAAAACGCAAAAGGCTGGATCAAGAAAACAGTCCAGCTAACGGTGCGAGCGCAATAAGGATTTGCTGATGAACCTCCAAACAAAATGCCAACGGATCAAGTGGGTTGCAATTCTTTGGGCAGCCTGTTGTTCCAGTCTGATGGCGCAACAGATCAGCTTAGAAATTCGAATCGGCCAAGGAACGGAAGCGGTAGGATTGCCCTTGCAGCGTCCTGAAGTTTTACAAGGAAGAATTGAGTCGGTCCTTTCCCCATTGAAAATTCAGGTCACCCACTCCAATGAGGGGGCTTCATCTCAAGCCATTGGGACGAGCCCCCATTACCTTGAGGTGACTGGGCCTTCTGGCCACCTTTTGGAAGGCGAAAGATTTGAACTGGATGAGGAGGCTTGTCGCTCGTTACCCAATGGCACCCTCGAACTCGAATCCTCCCCTCTCAATACGCTCAGCGCAGCTGACTCCCAACTTTTGGGGGCAGAATACGTTATTACCCCCCATTGGACGCTCGAAAGAGTGTTGGGAGAAATGATCCGGCACCGGCTTTCCTTGCCCAAGCCCAGCGGCACGCCAACTTTGTGGCTGCCACTAGGGAATGGAACCAATCTCAAATTAATTCCACGACTCTCCTTACCTCCTCAATCCCGGCTCGCATGGATATTGGACCGTTCTACGGTTTGGCCTGCACAAAAGACGATTCTTCCGCCAGGAACCGCATTTCTCATGAAAAACCCTTCGGCCGTTGGCTATGGTTTTTCTCTGGGCGGAGATCAGCGCAAAACGTCCTGTCGCGCTCCCTTGAGCTCCGGTCCCAACCTAGTTTCTTACCCTTTTGCCAGTGATCTTCGTTTGGGTCTTGATTGGGGCAAGGAATCAGATGGTTTAGCAGCCTCTGCAAACCCAACATCCTGCGACCGAATTTACATTTACGATAGAGAAAATTTATACATTTACGGCTTAGAAAAAAGTGGGCGTTGGATGAGGATTTTAGGTTGGGGCTCAGAATCGGTAAGATGGGACGTCTCTGGACCTGCCCTTTCCACCATTCCTGCGGGTCAAGGGTTTGTTCTTTTCAAGCTAAAATCGGATCCACTCCATATTTTTCGGCCGCCGCAACCCTGATACAGAGTTAGCTTTTTTGTGTCATTTCGAAGACTATTCACACGTTCTTTTTTCGCTGTCCGATAAGCAGTTGAAACCTGCGGGGGGCTTACCAGCCTACTCCCATGTGCCGATGGGGTGTATTCTTGTCTCTCGCTATTTTCGCCACGCACTTCGCATGGGCAGATGATGCGGCGAATCCGCATCCATTATCCCAGCCCCCCTCTCCTATGGCCGATCCGAATGTGGAGTTGATCGATCGTCCCCTGCCTGGAGCAAAATCTGGTGAGACTGGCGACGCATCCTTTTCCTCTCCTTATGGAACTGAGGCTGAAGCGGGCACGCTCACCCCATTTTACGTTCGGACAGGGATTGGCCTCAGCTTTGTTACATCGGTCGACTATCCCGACTTTGGCATCAGCGGGGACGTACCAATGCAACCTGGCTTTGCTACGGGAGTAATGCTGGGGGCCCAGTTTCACGACAACATCGCTTTTGAGATCGAAGGAGGTCTTCTTTACAACTCCGTATACCAAAATCAGCTGGATGGAGTCGGAGCCACTGACATGACCTCGGTCACCAACATCCAACTGTTTCAAGTACCCATGATGGGAAATTTTGTTTTTCGAACGGATCCGCTAGCTGGGTCGATGGTGCGATTGGTCGCAGGAGGCGGAATGGGGGGTATCTTTCGCCAAGTTTTCATTACTGGAGGTCCCAATGATGTGACCCGCAGCCAAACTCTTTCCGCCTACCAAGGGTTTGGAGGAGTTCAGATCAACCCCGGAGTGCCCGACCTCATGGTTGATGTTCAATTTCGTTATTTAAATTCGATCGCAGGACAGTCGGTCCCGTCGATGTCACTCATGGGGACGGTGACGATTCGGTTTTGAGCCAAGGTGTGAATGTATGAAGGTCAGAAGGTGCGCGGAAATACTCAGGGGTTTCAAGACGTGCTTACTGATCATGATGTTTTTTTGTGGATCGAATCTTTTTGCCCAGAGGTTGTCCCTCACGGACGTGCAGGCGCAGCCTGTCACAGGTCCAGGGCCAGGTCTGCGAATTGCCCTCGGTGGCACGGTGAACTCCGACATGTCGGTCGCTCAGCGGGACAACCGGGACTATCCGCAGACGAACACTAATCCCCTCTTCGCCACATCGGTTCCATTCAATGGAACGATTAGTTATGAGTCGATCGGCTTCAATCCAGGCTTCCGTTTCGATTTTGCCCCAGGTTATCGCCTGAACCAGTGGATCAATTTCGAGTTTGAGACTGGGTGTATCTACAACACGGTCGAATCGTACACCATCAGCGGAAACGGAACTTTCACGGGAGTTGGTGGAAATCCCAATCTCAATGGAACGATGAAGCTCGATGCAGAAGGATATCTCTTGCAGGTGCCGCTCATGGTTAACGTCGAGTTTTCCTATCCGATTGGGGATGGGTGGCGCCCGTTTGTCGGTGCAGGCGGAGGAGGCATGTTCCAAAAGCTGACTGTCAGCACGATTTCGGGATCGATCAACTATCAGGGAGACTTTAATCAGTCGAACTTCATGGGGGCGTGGGAAGCCTTTCTGGGCTGTGGCTACCAAGTGGCTCCAGGATTCGATGTGTCGATCGCGTACAGGGTGGACGGTGTGCTCAGTCCCGATTTTGGGGGCTACACGATGCAGAATTTTTACACCCAAGCGGCCGAATTTGAGATGAATTGGAGGTTTTGACTAGGGGGATTCAGGGGTTATGGGGTGAAGGGGTTAAGGATACGATTGGATTTTTGATTGTGGATTGTGGATTGGGTGGGGTCGGACGTAGCTGGCTTTTTTCAACTAGTCCTGGATGGAGAGATGAGGGGGATTAAAGAGCGGCGGTCTCGGCGATAGAT
>Ga0214921_10005128_pt1 | contig 18716 bp, 8 predicted proteins | sample LL1505_MetaG_FD_177992 | JGI IMG/M metagenome (GOLD analysis project Ga0214921, IMG submission 177992) | Freshwater microbial communities from Lake Lanier, Atlanta, Georgia, United States - LL-1505 | ecosystem: Environmental > Aquatic > Freshwater > Lake | place: USA: Georgia | collected 2015-05-28 | reverse complement strand
CTATTGGTAGTGCAAACAATATTACTTTAGGCGGAGTAATTTCTGGTGGTTATGCATTAACAATTAATGGCGGTTCTGGTGAAACAGGTACTATTACACTTTCAGGTGCTAACACTTACACAGGCGGCACAACAATCTCTAATGGTATTGTAAAAGTTGGAGTTTCTTCAACTGGTTCAATTACAGACGGTGCCTTTGGTACAGGCTCTGCAACAGTAAGTTCTGGTGGAGCAATTGATCTAAATACTTACACAGTTGCAAATGCTCTAAGTTTATCTGGAACGGGTTATAGTTCATCAGGTGCTCTTTATAATTCTCATGCAACATCAGGAGCTACTGTTTCTGGTAACATTACTTTAGCTGGAGCTACAACTATTAAGAATTCAGGTTCGGGAACTTTAACGTTATCTGGAACAATTGACGGTGGTTATGCTTTAACTATTACTAATACCGGCGCAGTTGCTTTAAACGGAAACGTTGGAACAGGTACAGCTTTAACAAGTCTTTCAGTTTCAGGACCTTCTAGTATTGGTGCGAACGTTACTACAACAACAGGCGGACAAACTTATACAAGTGCAGTTACATTAACTGCAAGCCCAACATTAACAGCTCCAAGTGGAACTATTTTATTTAGTTCAACAGTTGATGGTGCTTATGCTTTAACAATCACTAATAACGGTGGCTCTAATACAGGAGATGTAACATTTACAGGTGCTGTTGGAGCAGGAACGGCTCTTACAGGAATTACAATTACAACTGATCTATTAACTGCAGCTGCTATTAAATCTACAGGCACATTAAGTGTTACAAATGCTGGATCAAGTTCAATCACAGGAGTTATCAGTGATGGCACAACAGCTTTAGCAGTAACAAAAGCTGGAGCTGGAACATTAACTTTATCAGGAACAAGTACTTATACTGGAAATACAACAATTAATGCTGGAACTTTAATTACAAGTGCAGTGGCTGACACATTGGCAATTAATGGCACTATTACAGTTGCAAGTGGTGCAACTTACCAATTAAATGAAACTGATTCAGTCGGACCTATAACTGGCTCCGGTTCAATTGTGATTGCAAGCGGTAAGACGTTATCAACTGTTGTAAATGGTCCAACTAGTTTTGATGGAATAATATCGGGCTCTGGTAATTTAACTAAATCAGGAAGTGGTACATTAACTTTAACCGGGACAAATACATACACTGGAAAAACTAATATTGCACAAGGAACATTATCAATTAGCAGCGACTCAAATTTAGGCGCAGCACCAGCTTCATATGTGTCTAATCAATTAACTATTGCCAACACTTACACTCTTTTAATGGCTGATGGGGTCATTATTAATGCTAATAGAGGAATAAGTTTAGGTGGGGCTAGCGTAATTAGCAACACTGGAACAGGTACTATATTGAGCATTATTAGCGGAAGTGGATTAACTAAATCTGGAACAGGAACATTAATTTTATCTGGTGCTAATACTTACACAGGAGGCACTACTATTTCTAATGGTATTGTACAAGTTGGAATATCTTCAACTGGCTCAGTTACAAATGGTGCATTTGGTACGGGCGCTGTAACAGTAAGTTCAGGTGCGGCGATTGATTTAAATTCTTACACAGTTGCAAATGCGCTAACGTTATCTGGCACAGGTTATAGTTCATCAGGCGCTCTTTATAATTCTCATGCAACAGCAGGAGCTACTGCTTCAGGTAATATTACTTTAGCAGGAGCTACGACTATTAAAAATGATACAGGTTCAGGAACTTTAACTTTATCAGGCACAATTAATGGAGCTCAAGTTTTAACCATTACTAACAGCACTGGTCCCGTTGCTTTAAATGGAGCAGTTGGAGCAGGCACTGCTTTAACAAGTCTTTCAATTTCTGGAGCTTCAACATTAGGTGCTAACGTTAGAACAACTGGAACACAAACTTACACAGGCGCAGTTACATTAGCGACTGCTGATAGAACATTAACTGGAACAACAATTACAAATTCATCAACAATTACTGGAGCTGGTTTCTCTTTAGCTGAAACAGGAAACTCAGTTATTAACGGAGCAATTTCAGGTGTGAATATATTTAGCGTATCAGGAACAACAACTCTTGGTGCTAACGTTTCAACAACTGGAACACAAACTTACACAGGCGCAGTTACATTAGCGACTGCTGATAGAACTTTAACTGGAACTACAATTACTACAGCAGCAATTACAGGAGCTGGTTTATCTTTAACCGAAACAGGTAATTCAGTTATTAACGGTGCAATTTCAGGTGTTAATATATTTGGCGTATCAGGAACAACAAGTATTGGCGCTAACGTTTCAACAACTGGAACACAAACTTACACAGGCGCTGTTACATTAACTACAAGCCCTACATTAACTGCAACATCAAGTGCAATTAACTTCTCAAGCACAGTAGATAGTTACACAGGAACTAATTATAATTTAACATTTGGAACGGGTACAGGAACTGCAACATTTACAGGAGCTGTTGGAGGAAATAGAGCTCTTGGTACAATTACTAACGTTGCAGGTGAGCAGTTAACATTCTCTGATGCAGTAACAGCTACAACAATTGCTAACTACGGTACATTATTATTTAACGCAACTTCGGCTAAAACAGTATCAGCAGCAATTACTGACAACGATACAACAACTATTCAAGTTATAAATAGTGCAGATGGTGCACCTGGGATTATTACATTCTCAGGTAACATTGTAGCGGACACAATAACTATTGGAACAACAAATAATGCTGGTTCTGCATTATTTAATGGAACAGTATTACAAGGAGCTGGAACTACTAACATTACCATCGTAGGCGGAGATGTTTCTGGTGAAGCGTCACTTGGAAACTTTGCAAATACTGTAACGGTTACTGCAATTACATTAAACGATCAAACAGGCGGAGCTACAGTTCAGTTCTCAGGATCTGGAAAAACAATTACAGGAACGATAGATGGTTCTGCTGCAGGAAAAGGAACGGTTAATATTTCTGGAGCAACTAATACATTTGCAAGTAAAATTGGAAATGCATACAGACCAGCACAATTAACAGTTGGCGGAGCTACAACATTTAGTGATGCAGTTAAAACAACAGCATTAACAACAACTGCTGCTATTTCTAACGGAACAACATTAGATGTTTCAGGAGCTTCTAGCATTGGCGCTAACGTTACAACATCTTCAACTCAAGTTTATACAGGTGGAGTTACATTAACTGCTAACACAACACTTGCAGGTTCAACGGTTACAAATTCTTCAACAGTTGATGGAGGCGGTTTCTCTTTAACTGAAACAGGTAACTCTTCAATTGGAGGTGCAATTACTAACGTAACTTCATTCAGCGTATCAGGAACAACAAGTCTTGGCGCATCAGTTACAACAACAACAGGCGGACAAACTTATTCAGGTGCAGTTACATTAACTGCAAGCCCAACATTAACAGCTCCAAGTGGAACTATTTTATTTAGTTCAACAGTTGATGGTGCTTATGCTTTAACAGTTACAAATAGTGGTGGCTCTAATACAGGAGATGTAACATTTACAGGTGCTGTTGGAGGAGGAACTGCTCTTACAGGAATTACAATTACAACGGATGTATTAACTGCTGCTGCTATTAAATCTACAGGAACATTAAGTGTTACGAATGCTGGCACAAGTTCAATCACAGGAATTATCAGCGAGGATACTTCGGCTTTAGCAGTAACAAAAGCTGGAGCTGGAACATTAACTTTATCTGGAGCAAACACTTACACAGGCGCTACAACAATTTCTGCGGGCGCATTAAGAGCAACTAATAATACAGCGCTTGGAACAACTGCATCAGGCACAACAGTTGCAGATGGAGCGGCATTAGAATTATCAGGCATAATTACAATTGGTGCTGAGGCATTAACATTAAATGGAAGTGGAATTAGTTCAGGCGGAGCTTTAAGAAATATTTCAGGAAACAATACTTTTGGCGGATTAATTACTTTAGCTACTGCTTCAAGAATTAACTCTGACTCTGGAACATTAACTTTAAACAAATCAGCAACTGCAATTACTGGAACTTACAATGTAACTTTTGGTGGAAGCGGAGATACAACTGTTAGTACAATTATTGCTACAAGCACTGGTACATTAACTAAAGATGGATCAGGTACATTAACTTTATCTGGAGCAAACACTTACACAGGCGCTACAACAATTTCTGCAGGTATTTTAACTGCTGCTAATAATACAGCTCTTGGAACAACTGCTGGCGGAGTAACAGTTGCAAATGGTGCAGCATTACAATTGTCAGGTGGAATTACAATTGGAGCTGAAGCTTTAACATTAAATGGAACTGGAATTAGTTCTGGCGGAGCTTTAAGAAATATTTCAGGAAATAATACTTATGGCGGTGCTATTACTTTAGCTTCTGACTCAAGAATTAATGCTGATACTGGAACCACTTTAACTCTATACGTTGCAAGTGGAAATGGAATTACTGGAACTTACAATATAACTTTCGGTGGATTGGGTAATATTTCAGTTACAGATCCAATTGATACAAGCACTGGTACATTAACTAAAGACGGATCAGGTACATTATTCTTGTCAGGTGCTAATAATTACACAGGCGCTACAACAATTTCTGCAGGTATAATAAGAGCAAGTCACCCTTCAGCTTTTGGAACAACAGCTGGTGGCATAACAGTTGCTAGCGGTGCTGCATTAGAATTAACAGGCGCAATTACAATTGCTACTGAAGCATTAACATTGAATGGAACTGGAATTAGTAATGGTGGAGCTTTAAGAAATATAAGCGGCAATAACACATATCAAGGAGAAATAACTTTAGCTTCTGACTCAAGAATTAACTCTGATTTATTTATTTTAACATTAAGCGGAAATATTAATAATGGTTCACAACTTCTTACACTTGGCGGCGCGGGAGATATAGTTGTTAGCGGAGTTATTGGAAACGGCGCGGGGGCAGTTACTAAAGCTGACGCTGGAAATGTAACTTTAACAGGAGCAAATACTTATACTGGTTTGACAACAGTTCTTGGTGGAACTTTAATATTAAATAAAGCAGATTCTGATATAGGAACAGTTATTCATAATGATGCAGCTATAACTGTTAATGGTGGAACTTTACAATTAAACGATCTTTATGAGATTTTAAATACTGTAACATTGACTAGTGGATCAATCACAGTTGGCACATCCGGTAATGGTTTAATTGCTCAAAGTTATTTATTAAATCCAACATCTGGAACAACACATACTATTAATGCAATTTTAGATGATATGTCGCGTTCAGCACTTACTATGTCTGGCTCAAGTGGAACCGTTGTTACATTAAATGCTTCTAATACTTATTTAGGCAAAACAACAATTGATGGTGGAACTTTAAAAATTGGAGTGAACAATGTTATGCCAGATACAAGTGAAGTTGTTATGGCAAATACATCCGGAGCTATCCTAGATGTTAACGGTAAGACTGATACGATTGGATCATTATCTGGTGGAGGATCTTCTGGTGGTAATATTACTTTAGGAACAGGTGGAGCTTTAACAGTAAATCAATTTACTTTTGGAATTTATGGAGGAGTTATTAGTGGCGCTGGTTCATTTACAAAATCAAGTTATGGAACTTTATGGTTAGATAGAGCTAATACTTATACTGGCGGAACTACAATTACAGGTGGAGAAATTATAGCGGGGGTTACTAATGCTTTACCTGTTAATAGATCATTAACATTTACAGGAACTAGTAAATTATTATTTATATTTGGTGATGTTACTCAACAAATTGGAACATTGTCTGCAGATGGAGTAACGGGTGCTCAAATAAATTTAGCAAATACATCTAATATTTTAACAGTTACACAATCAGCTGACGCAACTTATTCTGGAACTATTATTGGTGAAGGGGCTTTAATTAAAGAAGGATCTTCAACATTAACATTATCTGGTACCAACACTTACACAGGTAAAACAACAATTAATGCTGGTATTATTAAAATTGGTGCAGATAACGTTATGCCAGATTACAGCGAAGTCGTTCTAGCTAATACATCTGGAGTTGCTTTAGATGTTAATGGCAAAACTGATACAATAGGATCAATCTCTGGTGGAGGAGCTTCAGGTGGTAATATTACTTTAGCGAGCGGTAGCGGAACCGGAGCTTTAAATGTAAATCAATTTACAAATGGAGATTACGCAGGGGTAATTAGTGGAACAGGCTCATTTACAAAATCAAGTTATGGAGTATTAAGATTAACATCGGCTAACACTTATACTGGAACAACTTCAGTTACAGGTGGAGATTTAATCATTATGATTAATGGTGGAATTCCTAATACTGCTTTATCTTTAACTGGAACTTCTAGATTATTATTATTTCAAGATGGTTTATCATTAAATGTTGGAACATTATCTGGCACATCAGGCGCTTTAGCTTGGTTATATCCAAATTCAACTTTAACTATCGATCAAGCAAGCGATGCTACATTCGCTGGAATAATTAAAGACAACACTTCTGGATCAGTTGTGAAAACTGGAGATGGAACTTTAACTTTAACAGGAAGTAATACTTATCAAGGCGCAACAACTGTAAGTGCGGGCACTTTAAGTTTGTCAGCTACTAACGCCATAACAAGTTCAATTGCGATGAATGTAGCTTTAGGTGCTAATTTAAATATTAACGGAACACAAACTATCGGAACATTATCAGGTTTAGGAAGCGTTAATTTAAGCAGTGGTGTTTTAACAGTTTCACAAAGAACTTTCAGTGAGTATTCAGGAGTAATGGGTGGAACGGGTTCATTTACAAAATCTGGAGCTGGAGTTTTAAAATTAAATAATAATAATACGTATAGTGGCAATACAATTTTAGCAGGGGGTGAAATAATTATTGGAGTTTCAAACGCGCTTCCAATTACTTCAGCACTTTCCTTCACTGGCGCTTCAAGATTGTTAATGCTTCAAGAAGGTATCAGCCAAGGATTTAGCTCTTTAACATCCTCGGTAGGCTTAACTTCAAGTATCTATGGCTATGCAAATAATACTTTTAATTTAAATCAGTCTAGCGACTCTACTTTTAATGGTGGATTGTTTGGAGGATTTAGCTTTATTAAAAGCGGTAGTGGTGCATTAACTTTAACTAATGGAGCTCAAGGCTCTGTATTCACAACAACAGGAGGAGTGTAAATTAAGGCTTATGAAATCAAATTATTTAAAAAAACTATTTATATATATCTTTGTATTAGGGTTAATTTCCACGTCTAATTTGTTAGCCTCTACTTGCCGAATAGCTGAGGGAAGATTAAATTTTGGCAAATACGATAATTTTGCATCAAATGCGAATGCAAAAACTGTTGGTGAGCTTACGATTGTTTGTTCTAATATGACTGGAGATATTAACTACAGTTTAGCTTTAACCAATAATAAATTAAGCATTGGTAATGGTAAGGGAGGATTATTGTATTATAACTTGTACACCTCAGCAAATTATACGGCTTTATGGAACGAAACTAATTTGATTACTGGAACAGTAAAAAATGTAAACGGCAGTGGTATGGATGTTAAGCCTATGTATGGCGAGGTCATTTTAACGAACAAGAACAATATCACTTCAGGAGAATATACAAGTCATTCAAATCCACCGATGGTAAAGCTAATTTACTAAATTAATTTGTCAGCACGCACTTAATAGGACCAATGATTTGTTCTTGTTGTTGAGTCATATCAACTTCAAGTGTTAGTTCACAAATATTTTCTAACCAACTTACAGTTAACTGATTTTTTTGACTTAAATTAGTAAGATAAACTTCACCATTTCTGCCAGCAATATAATTTTCTTTACTCGATGCCATTTTCACTGTTGCACCTGCTGGGATAGGATTATCATTAGGCAAGTGAATTCTGACAAGCGCATTTTTTGACATTTGAATTGGGAATTTTACTAATACACCGCTTCTTGCATAAGCAACTGGATACATTTCTAAAACTTCTACGGTAGCCTCAAGTGGTATTTCGTTATCTTTTATTTCAATTTTTGTTTTTTCATAAGGCCTTATAGGAAAAGCTGCTGTTCCACTTTTATTTGTAATTGCAACCATGTTGTTTTGGTTATAAATTTTTATATCTTTTAAACCTTCCGTTTTTACAACTGCAAAACTTGAATTACTAACTTGTCTTGATACAAAAACTTCTCTATCTAATAATCCAACGGTACCGCTTACTCCTAAACGTTTTCCTGTAGTTATTCCATCTTCTACATTAATTGAGCCTGTGTACTGAGCTGTATTTGAATTTAAAGTTACATTAGTTTTTACATTTTTTTTAAGATCTTCATTTATTACACTCCAACCCATCCCTGGTCCTGCAGGAAGATTTGTTGATACAGAGTAACTATCAGTTATTTTTCCACTAGGATCTATCGTGTGATCAAATCTTGTATTGTAATCTCCAAGCGGTATAGACAATACTACAGAAGCTCCCCAGTTATTTACTGTGTCCAATCTTTTATTGTAAGAAAACCCAAGGTTGGCTCCATAAGGTAATGCAAAACCTGTGCTTACATAAGCATTTTTAAATGGATCAGAGTCCCAATTGGTTTGACTTATATAACCTAAAGAAACGCTGTTATTAATAATTGGAATTGGAAAAGATACAAATGCGTTTGTTCTAGTTTTTGGTTTCGTCTCATCTGCGCTTGATGCAAATTGAGAAAATTCTTTATCAAATCTTTTAACCCCTATACTGGTTTTTAAAAATTGGCCCATATTCTCAATATTTGCGCCATATTGATTACCTGTTCCTCTAATCCCGTCGTTAGATGAGGCAACAGATGCCTGAACAAGGGCAAAATTGCCTAATGTTAAAGCAATATCACCACCCGCAGCTTGTCTGTCAGGCTGTAATTCAAAACGACCACGAGCGGTAATAGAGTTTGTGAGACCATGAACATAGGTTCCCGCAGCAAATCCATCTTGGTAATCATTGCTTTTTGTTCCATAATTTTTTCGTAAAAAACCAGACTCAAGTGAAAAATCATTTTCACCTTTAGCTAGTAATATTGGGGATTGGTAAAAATTTTTAGATATAATTTGTTCATTTCCTAAAATATCTTTAACAACTAAATTGACCTGACCCACTCCATTTCCAGGCACAGGAAGGTGAGTAATATCAAAGGGTCCGGGGTTTATCTTTTGAGAAAATGTTTTTTGGTTATTAACATACACATCTATAACTGATGGTAGCGCAGCAGAGCCAGAAATGATTGGATTTGGCGTATAAATATAGCCCGGTTGAGTTGTAAAATTTCTAGACCATCTTACCCCAAAGTAATTTGCCGAACGACTCCAGTTTCCATCGCTGTTTACAGTGTCCCCTATAACAAAGGACTGCATCTTATCAGGAAGATCTTTTTGATAATAAGTTGAGGTTCTTATTATATTAGTTTCTCGGGAGTCTTTATTAACCGTAGCACCAGTTGTTAATGAGCCCAATTTATTAAATCCTGTCACATCTAACACACCAGAGAAACTATCATCAGTTTTTGTTTGGGTTGCGTAGAGTTGGTAGTTGGTAAAAGCTCCTTTGTTATTGTTTTCAGGTTTAAGTTTAATAGACTCTTTTTTTGCAAAAACGCTTAATTCAAATGCATCAATAGGAACTCTAATATCTAAAGCAAACTTTTCAGGATTGAAATCATAAGTAATGCCTGATTTTGTATCGAGTTGATATCCGAACGAACAATCTGACATTTTAATTCTTCCATCTTTAGGTATAAGTTTTAATTCCTTAAAAACCGATTCTGGCAATACAAGTATACCATTAGATAATTTTTCTACTCGGATTGGCTCTGTGACTTGCAAAAGATTGATGGAAACGTCTACAAGCAATATCTCAGCATCACTTACACAGCCCGCCGCCGTTGATCTTACTTTAGGGGGCTCCGTTACTTTAGAAGGTTCTGTTTCAGGATTTTTTTGAGCAATTTTTATTTTTTCATTTTCTTTAATATTTTTTTTCTCGCCCTCTACTAAATTATTCTTTAATTCATCAATACTTCTGTTAATTTCGTATCTTTCTTCTTTGAGGAGTATTTTTTTGGCATTTACGGGCTCTGCCGCAGCCACGGGAGATGACATCAGAAGAAGTACGTTTATAAAATCTAGCATTTTGAGGGCTAATTATTTTACTTCGCGTAAAAAGGGAACTTAAATATAATGAAATTTAGGAGTTAAATAGTCAGTTATTTATTAAATTAGACTCTTTTAATAGCTTATTTCAAAGATAATAGGATTTCTTTGAAGATTTGGATAATTAGCATTCTCAATTTTTACATTTGGAAATTTAGGTAAATCAAAATTTGCTTTTTTTATTTTTCCAGCAAAAGTATTCTTCAAAGTAAAGCTTTCTTCTTCAAAATCTACCATTGAAGATGGGTTGGCTTTAAGTCTTGCCAATAAAGTGTCTGAAGTAAATCCAATTAGATCTCCGTTGTTTTTTTTAAATAGTAATGCGTAATTATTATTAACTAGTTCTTTGATATTTCTACTTATAATTTTTATCACAGGTTTGGTGTCGTTATTACAAACCACTGTTACATCAGAGACTATTTGAATTGATTGAAAGTTGTCGTCTAAAAATTCTGGTTCACTTGCATTGGTTTCGCATTTGCTTGTAATCGTTGCTGTAACTAAAAAAGTACCAAAAGCAACTTTTGTCTCCGCAAAACTATGATTAACAAAAAAAGAATAAAGAAATAATGAAGATAAAAGAGCTATTGAAGTTTTTTTTACTTTTTTGGTAGTTTTACTAACCATCAACGTAGCGATAGTTAGATTCGTGTTAACTATGAAAGTAATTATAGATAATTAGCCAAATTGCATGTTGATAACATTTTCAATGCTTTTCAATTATTAAGTGAATTTAGTTAATTAAATATTGAACTCTTTCATTATGGCTTGAAAAGCATGGGACCAATCCTCTGTTTTACTTTCAGGATTGAATTTCTTTCTTAATAAAGTTGCAGAGTTATACCAAGGGCTAGTTTCGGTATTTAGCATCCATCTCCAATCAGCTATTCTACCAAGGAGTATAAAAACTTTTTTTCCAATTGCACCGGCCAAATGTGGAATTGAAGTATCAGTGCTAATAACTAAATCCATATTTTGTATTACTGAAGCAAGATCATCAAAATTATCGATATCTTTTCCTATAAATTTTATTTGCGGATATTTTTTCAAAAATTTTTCATCTTCCTTCGCTATTTCTTTTTGAATTAAAAATAAATTAGCCCTATCAATCAAAGGATAAAAAATTTCTAGTTTAGCAGATCGTTCACTATCCCAATAGTATTCTGGGTTACCAGCATACGCTATTGCAATATTTAATTTTTTTTTTGTTAAATTTAATTTTTTAGACCAATCGACATCTTTATCTTCTGAAGTTTTTAAATAAGAATCTCTAAAAGGAATATTTTTTAAATTTACATCAAATAACATTGGCAAACTTAGCAAAGGTATTTGAAAATCAAAATTATTTGCATTTAAACCATCTCCTGACACATTCATTGTGCAGTTAAATTGCCTAGACATAAGAGCAGTTAGTTTTTTCGATACATCAAAGGTTACTTTTGCTCCTAGATCTAAAATTTTGTTAATAAATCTGCAAAATTGAATGCTATCTCCTAAGCCTTGTTCAGACCAAATTAATATTTTTTTGTCTGACAAATTTTTTAAATTTTTTAATCTTGGGATATTTATAAATTGTGGCTTGGCGTTGTCTAGTTTGAATCGATATTCATAATTTTTCCAACCCTCTTTAAATTCTCCAAGAGTTAATTGAGTTAAAGATTTATTCCAATAAGTATCAGCAAAATCAGGCTTTATTTTTATTGCATCATCAAAACATTCTTTTGCTAAATCAAATTTTTTTTTATCTCTAAGATGACCTAAAGTATGAAACAACATGCCTTTATTATTCAAAACTTTATAATAGTTTTTTTTATTTTTTAAAGATTCATATAATATTAAAGCTTCGTCATATTTTTTTAATAAGTACAAAGTGTTAGCTTTATTTTCTAATGCTTCCGGATAGTTTTTCCTATTTTCAAGAATTTTATCAAAAATTTTGTTTGCTTGTTCATATTTTTTTAAATTAAAAAGACATAAGCCCTTGTTGTTTAATGCTTCTACAGAATTTTCTGAAACGGCTAGCGCTTTTTCACAATATTCTAGTGCTATCTCATTTTTTTTTAGGCCAATATAACATACGGCAATGTTAATCCATGCCTCAGGAAATATTTTTTTAATTTCAAGAGCTTTGTTGCATTCTGCAATAGCCTCTTCATAAAGCTTCATTGTAAAAAGGGTAAAGCCTTTATTGCAAATGGCCTCCACAAAATTTTTATTTAATTTTATTGATTGATCATATGCTTGAATTGCTTCTTCGTAGCGATCCATGCTATGCAAGATATCTCCTTTCTTAGCCCATATTTCATGGGAAATAGTTTTGATTTCAAGAGCTCTCTCTATGCATTTAAATGCTTCATTAAAATTTTTTAATTCTTTAAAAGCATCCGCTTTATTAAGAATGGCTTCCAATAAATCTGGCTGAAGCTCTAGTGCTTTATCAAAATTTATAATTGCTCCTTGATATTGTCCTACTTCGCATAAGAGAATGCCTTTGTTATTGTAGACTTGAAAATATAAAGGATCTATTTCTATTGCTTTGTTAAAATGATTTACTGATATATCAAAATTATTTAATTCCTGTTCAATAATACCAAGATTCATCCAAGCTACAGCATTTTTTGGATTTAACTGAATAACTTTTTCGGATGATTTTTTTGCATCTTTATATTTACTTAATTTTATTTGAGCAGTAGATAAATTATTTAGAACAGATTCTCTATCTGGGTTTAATTGTAATGATTTTAAAAATTTATTTTCTGCTTGTTCAAATTCATTATTTTTAATTAAATCTAAACCATCAACAAATAGTTGTTTTGCAGTTTCAATATTTGTCATCGCTTTTAATTAAAACTATTTGAATAAAATTGCTAATTTGATCATAATATTCATATAATTATGTCGGTTAATTTTAAATATTTGATAAATAGTTCAAAGCAAGGCATATATAGCCGACATTTTATGAAAAAAATCATTTTAATATTTTTCATATTTTTAGCTTCTTCAGCTGGATATGCGCAAATTACGCCAGATGCAGGTAGAATTTTAAATCAAGAAAACGATCGTCAAAAAAGCAAGGAAATACCTAAGCAAATACCTAAAAGTTTATTAGAAAAGAGTAAAAAAAAAGAAGTTAAGTCATCTGAGGAAAAAACACTTATTAAATCTTTCAAATTTGAAGGGGACATCAAAGTATTCAAAGTTTCAGATTTACAGAATTTATTATTAGATCTTAACGGTAAATCACTTACTTTTGATCAAATGCAGTTAGCGGCAGATCGAATTAAAGATTTTTATAATGCAAAAGGTTTCTTCTTGGCTCAAGCAATAATTCTAAAACAAGAAGTTAAAGACGGAGTTTTAATTATTTTCATTAATGAAGGAAAATTAGATTCAAAAGAACCTTATAAAATAAATAAGAAAGATTTAAGAATTTCTGAGCAGCGCGTAAAAGCGTATATGGATGATGCATTAAAAGACAATTTTTTAAAAGAGTCTGTAGAAAGAGGACTATTAAATATTAATGATAACCCAGGCGTAAGAACCAGTTTAACGTTAGAACCAGGTATCGATCCTGGTAGCACTAAAATGGTTTTAGATGTTAATGAAGGACCTTTAGCCCAAGGTTCTGTTTCAGTTGATAATTATGGTAACCGTTATACTGGAGATCTTCGAGCAACTGCTTCGGTTGATTTTAATAACCCAACAGGCATTGGTGATCAAATTGGAATTTTAGGAACTAAAGCCATTGAAGGTGATTTAGAATTAAAAAAAATATTTTATAATTTTCCAATCGGAACTGACGGTTTAAGAGCTGGTGCCTTTTATAGTGTTGTTGATTTTAAAATAGGAAAAGAATTAAAAACTAATCCGATCAGCACAGGAAAAGCTGAAAACGCAAACTTAAACTTAAAGTATCCTATATATCGTTCCACAGAAGAGTCTTTATTGACTAATTTTAATTACGATAAAAAATATTTATATAATACTAATGCAGGATCAGTAACTTCAGATAAGGAACTTGATAATTATACTTTAGGATTTACATATCAAAAAATAGATCAATTTATTGGTGGAGGCTATACTCAAGCAAACATTAATTTTACACGCGGTGATTTAGACCTTTCAAAAGTTGCTAGCAGTTTAAGTGGTGACCAAGGTAATTCTGGTTACAAAACAAACGGATCTTTTAACAAACAAAATATTCAGCTAAGCAGAATTCAACAGTTGCCTGAAAAATTTACTTTAAATTTTGTAGCCGATGCACAATTTGCATCTAAAAATTTAGACACATCTGAGAAAATGTCTTTAGGAGGACCTTCTGGAGTTAGAGCTTATCCAGCTGGGGAAGCTTCAGGGGATGAGGGGTATAGATACAGTTTTGATCTAAGATATGGCTTAGGAAATTTCCCTTATTTTGGAGATGTAACTCCTTTAATTTTCTATGATTATGGAAGAATTAAGCAATTTAAGAATAAAGAAGTAAGCACTTCAACTGTTACAAATAACGAATATTCGCTTTCAGGCTATGGTTTTGGACTTGAGGCTGTAAACTCAAATAACTTTTCATTAAAATTTATAGCTGCCCATACTAATGGTGGCAACCCGGGAGCTTCAACACAAGGTAATGACTCCGATGGAAGAAGTAATGACACTAGGTATTGGATATTAGCTAATCTTAATTTTTAATTATTAAAATTCTTCTTTGACAGAAAGAGGCTAACCGTGTAAAAACAACTTCAGGTTTTACAACTTATAAGTAAGTGCATAAATTTTAGGTACATATTTTTGGCGGCATAACTTGGAGTTTAAATATAAAAAGGGATTTTAATTAAAAATAAATTTAAAGATTTATCGATGAAAAAAGAATTAAATAAAACTAAAGGTGTTTTTGTAAAAAAATCAAAAATGTCATTAGCTAAATCAACTACTGCACTTACGTGCTTAGTTGGTTTGTTTATAGTTTCATCAGATCCTGCAACGTCCACAACAACTACTGGATCATTTATAGCAAGTGCATCTGTTACAAGTGCTTGTACTTTTTCTGCAGGTGCAATGGGTTTTGGCACATACAACAGTGCATCCAACAGCACAGGAACATCAGTTCTAACCGTAAACTGTTCAACTGGACAAGCTTACACAATTTCTTTTAACGATGCTGCAAACGGATCCGGAGAATATATTTTACAGAACACTACTACTAACATTAGTAGTACAGGTCACCAATTACTAGTAAGTTTTGCGAAGAGCACAGGAGGCGCTATGACCTCTGGGGCTGCCACTATTACAGGAACAGGAATTGGTGCATCAGATACATTAACTACCTCTATCGTAGGAACAATTGCTTCTGGCCAACTTGGAAAAGCAGCTGGTAGTTACAGTAAGACAATGACATTAAATTTAGTATACTAGTTACTTAAATTTAACTCACTTATAAGTTTATTTTCTTCACAAATAGTTTCAAGCTCTAAATTTTCAATAAAATCTTTACTAATTGTAGCCTTAATTCTTAAGCCTATTTTTTACGAATCATAATAATCAATAAGTGCTATTTTTATGATTAGCATTAAAAAAAAATCAAAAATTTTATCAATGAAAGCAACAACTAGGCTTACATGCTTAGTAGGTATGTTAATTTTTTGTAAAAGTGATTTTGTTGTGGCGCAAACAACTACTTCAGGAACTTTTCTTGTAAGTTTTGGCGTTTCAGCCTCTTGTTCTATTTCAGCAGATTCAATGGCTTTTGCCCCATATAGCGGATCGCAAATCACAGCAACCTCAGCGGTAAGCGTCGATTGTACAAGCGGAACTGATTATACAATTTCTTTAAATGATGCACCAAATTCTGGTTCAGTATATTATTTAGTTAAGACAGGTGGAAATGCATCCATCGAGTCAAATCGATTAGAGATGACCTTCACTAACGGTTCTTCAATTTTAACACAAGGTAACGCCGCGTTTAGAGGTACAGGAATAGGTTCGCGTGCAGTAGCTGGAACAATTACTGGAACAATTGCGGGTCTTCAGACTGGAAAAGTATCGGGAACTTACGTTAAATTAATGACATTAAACATAGTTTATTAATAAAGCGCTTATAAACAACCACTTTCTTTTATTATTGAATCGTAATAACTAATCCACATTCTAAAATATGAAAACATTCACATCAAAAATTCTTACTTTTTTTGTATTCATATTTTTGTCTTCACCTTTATTTGCGGTTACGATATCACCAACTGTTATCGACATAAATTCTACACAGAAAATTGTAACGCTTACTTTTATAAATGACACAGGCAGAGAAATTAATATCCAGTCCTCAGCACTTTTATGGAAACAAGTGAATGGTAAAGACACTTACTCTCCTACAAATGATTTAATAGTCGTTCCAGCAATCGTAACGATCCCTGGAGGCAAATCTCAAAATTTTAGAGTAACCAAGCGAGTTTTGGATGGTGCTGATGTTGAGCAGTCTTATAGATTATACTTAGAAGATATTACTCCAGCTTTTGTCGATCCTAAAATAACAGATCCGGGAATTTTTTTTAAATTTAATCAAAATTTGCCAGTGTATTATTACACAGGAAAAGCGAATCCAAAAAATTCATTAAAGGTGAGTTTTTGTTCAGCCGACTCCAAACAAACATGCGTTAGAATTGATAATTCTGAAAACGTTAGAGCGCTGTTAAATAATATTTCTTTTAAATCTCCAGATGGTAAGCCACTAGAGAATGTAGACGCTAATGTTAATGGGACGATATTATCTAACAGCTGGAAAGAGTTTAAATTTAATACACCTGCAAATAAATCTAATACACTTATTATCAAATCCTCTTTCGGCGATTTTGAAGTTCCTTATAAAAAATAAAAGTCATGGAAGTAAATCGTCACTTACTCCAAAATATAAATAAAAAAAATAAAATGTATAAGTTTATTTTAGTATTTTTTTTACTCTCTACTTTAAATGGATTTGCACAGAGTTCAACTTTACCAAAATGTCCAGATACAAGTCCGACAAAATTTAACGATTGTACGGCGGAGATCACATTAAAAAGTGGACATCGGTATGTAGGAGAATTTAGAAAAGGCGCTCCAAACGGAAAGGGAACTTTATTTCTTACTACCGGCGGAACTTATGTTGGCGAGTTTAAAGATCAAAATTTTCATGGCAATGGAACATTTACTTGGCCAAATGGAGATAAATATATTGGCGAATATAAAGATAATAAACAAAACGGACATGGAAATTTTATTTGGGCTGGGGGCGAAAAATATGTAGGTTTTTTTAAAGATAATAAAAAAAATGGATTAGGCAAATACACCTATGCAAACAAAGAAGAATATGTGGGTGATTGGAAAGAAGATGTAAAAAGTGGACAAGGAAGCCTAACTTGGCCTGATGGAGAAAAGTATGTCGGCGAATTTAAAGACGATAAGCCTAATGGAAAAGGCACTTTAATATATCCAAATCTAGATAGATTTGTTGGTGAATTTAAAGATGGAAAACGACAACGAGGAAAAATAATTCCAGCCAAAGAAGTTGCAAGATCTAAAGAAGCTATATCTTTAGCTGAAAAACCTAAAGAAGAAAAAAAGTTAGCACCTGAAAAACCTAAAGAAGATAAAAAGTCTATAACAGCAAAATCTAAAGAAGAGACAAAAAAAGCTGAAAAAAAATTTAGAGAAGATAAGAAAAAAGCTGAAGAAAAAGCAGAAGAAGATAAAAAAATAGCCAAACAAAAAGCTAAAGAAGAAAAGAAAGCTCTAGCCGCAAAAGCTAAAGAAGATAAAAAAAGAGCCAAAGAAGATAGCAAGTCAGTCGTTGCAAAATCTAAAGAAGACAAGTCTATAGCAGATTCAATTTTAGCATCAACAGCACAAGCACAAGGATCTTTATCAAATGCTAAAAAGTGTAAAGGAGCTGATATTACAAAATATAACAAATGTGTTGGAGAGGCAAAAACACCAAAGGGTACTTACACAGGTGAATTTAAGAAAGGCAAACCTCATGGCCAAGGAACAGTAGTTTGGACTAGTGGAGATAAATATGTGGGCGAACATAAAGATGGCTTATCACACGGCAAAGGAAGTTATACCTGGGCCAATGGTGATAAATATATTGGTGAATTTAAAGAAGGCGCAAGACACGGAAAAGGAACTATTGGTTTTGTAAGCGGGGATAAATATGTTGGCGAGTTTGAAAATAGTAAAAGAGAAGGACAAGGAACTTATACCTGGGCCAATGGAGATAAATATATAGGCGACTACAAGGATGATAAGCCAAATGGCAAAGGAACAATCACTTTTGCAAATGGGGATTCATACGACGGCAAACATAAAAATGGCAAAATGCATGGAAAGGGAACTTATATTTCTAAAGACGGAAGCAAATATGTTGGGGGCTTTATCAATGGTGAACGACATGGAAAAGGATCTGCAAAATTTAATGGGGGAGATAAATATGTAGGCTACCATAAAGCTGGAAAGTTTCATGGCAAAGGGACTTATACTTGGGCTAATGGTGATAAAT
>Ga0214921_10005127_pt1 | contig 18717 bp, 16 predicted proteins | sample LL1505_MetaG_FD_177992 | JGI IMG/M metagenome (GOLD analysis project Ga0214921, IMG submission 177992) | Freshwater microbial communities from Lake Lanier, Atlanta, Georgia, United States - LL-1505 | ecosystem: Environmental > Aquatic > Freshwater > Lake | place: USA: Georgia | collected... | reverse complement strand
GTTGCTTATGGAACTATTTTATCTGGATGTACTCCAAAAACATATACTCTTACAACAGGTTATACAGGAACAGCTGGAAACTATACATGTGATACAAGTAAAGGTTATGAAGGTACAGTTGTATATAATTTAAATAGTTTATCTGGTTGTAATCTTCTTCGTGCTACTAATTATTCAGGTTCAATAAGTTTTCAAATTAATTCAGGACCAAATCCTCAAGGTAATGCAATAAAAAGTTTCATTATCACGAATAATTCAAAAAATATTAATAATTTTATTATAAATATAAAACCTCTATTAAATTCCGAAATAATGATTAATAAAGTATCATTTTCTTCAAATAATATAGAATTATTTACTCCTATTATTGCTATTACTACTGGTGGTAACACGAATAGTGGTACAACTGAAACATATAAATTATCTTCTTTTATTTCTATACCATCAAATGTTACAGTAAATATTTATTTTCATATTTGGTCAAAATTACGTGATAATTATCAATATACAGTAAATGTTACTATATAACCAAAATAATTTTTTATTAAATTAAAAAATATCAATATATAATAAAATGAATTACTTAACTCGTCCCGTTTCTTATTTAGACACTAATGATTTTGACGAAAACGGAATCATCACCAATAAAGATATTAATACAAACTTGCCTGTTTTCATTATGATTCAAGCTCTTTGGTGTCCTCATTGTACACATGCTAAACCCCATTTCCAAAAATTTGCAGAGAATAATAAAAATAAAGTTATTTGTTGTTCTATTCAAGCTGACGCCAATATACCTGCAGTCAAAGAATTTTTTAATAACAAATTGAAAAATATGTGCCCTAATTTTCAAGGTTTCCCTACATATATTGTTCAACATAAAGGACAGAATATTGAATATGAAAATGGGCGTAAAACTGAAGATTTACAATCTTATTTAGATTCATTGTAATTTTTTATAACACTTTTATATTGTTATAATATATTATCTAACATATTTAATTCTTATACCAAATCTTTTTTGAGTATCTCTTATAGAACTTATTAACGATGGTTTATTCCATAAAATCCATTTACTCCAAAAACCTGCAGTTTTTATTCCTGATTTTTTCCAATCCTCTCTTGATTTGTGCCTTGTTTCGTACCTATGCATACGGTCAATGTCTTTATGTATAGTGAAATCAGAATATCCGACTGCTCCGAAGTGTACTGTTTTATTTCCGATAATAACCATAAACTTTTTATCCTTTTTCGAAGATTTCTTTAATGTAATAACATTTGAAGAAGGAGATAATGAACGACTTTTACTTCTTTTCATTTTTATTTAATAATATAAAACTTTTTTATAAATTCTTAAAACTTTTTATAAATTCTTAAAACTTTTAAAACTTTTTTATAAATTCTTAAAACTTTTAAAACTTTTTTATAAATTCTTAAATTCTTAAAAAAATAATTGTCCACACACACACACATTTTTTTTCTTTTAAAAACGATTTTTTTAAACTGTGTATCTGTTTAAAAAACGATTTTAAAAAAAGCTTTAAAATAAATTTTTTCTTGTTTAAATTTAACCACGTAAAATAAAATTTTTATATTTTTCACTTTTTTTTTATAAAAAATATTTTTAAACATGAATTGTATTTAAAAAAAATAAAAAAAAGTGAAAAAAAGTGAAAAAAAGTGAAAAAATAATAAAAAAAAGTGAAAAAATTAAAAGAATATTTATTATATAATAAATGGAATGCGATTATTGTAAAAAAACTTTAAGTACTTTAGGTAATTTAAAATATCATAAAAAAACAAATAAATTATGTATTAAAATTCAAGCAGATAATAATTTAATTAGTGAAAAGATAATTACATGTGAATTTTGTAATAAAATATTCACTTCTATAAAAACATTAAAAGTACATCTTAATATTTGTAAAATTAAAATAAAAAATGATAAAGAAAAAGAAGAACAAAATTATGAAATCAAAAAATTGATAAATAATTTAGAAAAAAAAGATATTGAGATTGAAAAATTAAAAAACGAGATTGAAAAATTAAAAAACGAAAATAAAATGGTAGAATTAAAAACCAAAAATAAAATATATGCTAAGGATCGTGAGTTGATTCATAAAATTGCTTCTTCTCGAAATACTACTAATATTAATGTGATTAATAACATTTTCAATCAACCTGAAAAAGTTAAAGAATTGTTAGAACATAATTTAAATACAAATCATATTGTTGATGGACAAAAAGGAATAGCGCATTTTGCTTTTAACACATTACTTAAAGATGATAATGGTAATATAAATTATTTCTGCACTGACTTAAGTAGAAATATATTCAAATTTCAAAATTCTGAAGGTGATTTAGAAAAAGATGTTAAAGCTTCGAAATTAACAAATTTAATTGTATCTTCTGGATTAAAAGACAAGACACATAATATAGCAAATAATTTATGGACAAATGAAGATGGGACATTCAATTTAGAAAATTTTAAAATTTTTAACCCTCAAGCAAATGAAATAATAATGATAGAATCAGATAATAGTGTATTTAGGAATGAATTAGCTTGTCTGACTGCAATATAATTAATTACAACGACTTCCGAATTATATGAAATATATACATTATTATCACAGTTACTGATATAGGTATTAAATCTTGATGCATATTTATTTTAAATATTTGTTTGTAAATATTTAAATTAATTTAAAGACATAATAATTATTATATGCCGGTATAATACAGTGGTAGTATATTCGTCTTGTAAACGAACAACCTGAGTTCGATTCTCAGTATCGGCATGTCAAAAAGGTAGTGTTTTCAAATTCTTTTAATGAGTATTCATATACTGCTTGATTTTTATAATAACTATTGTTATAAAAATTCACCTTTTTGTTAAGCAAACTTCCAGCAATCGCGATATGTAATCTATTTGTATTTATTACCTCGTAATTTGACAAATACTTAAAAATAGACATTGACACATTTTCATATACTTTTATATCGTTGTCATCATTGATATATAAAACTAAAGATAAATCAATATTGTCGTTCGGTATTTTAAAACATGTCTTTTCTTGATCATTTCTAAAAACATTACATATACCAGAACCGTTCGAAGTCGTATCAACATTCACTCCTTTAATATGAAACGCTAAGTCTTTCGATAAATAGACATTTGACTTGTTTTTAATTATCTTGTGAACATATTTATAAGATGTCAATTCTCTACATATAACTTTTACATTATTTCGAAAAGACATTATTATATCATCTTCATCTTTTACAGTATGTGGTAATATCACAATATGATTATTATTATACATATTGTTAATTAAAAAGTTGGAGCATTCTTTGTAGATTCCTATAAAATTACCACCACCTCCATAAAATATAGTTTTATTATTGTATATCTGTTTAATATCACCGAAAGTGAAATTTATATTCAATTCTCTCAAAATTTGTATGGTAGAATAAGTTATTAATTGATCTCCTGCATTACCTGGATTTGGTATAAAGATGATATTTTTGTTTACATATTCACTTAAGAAATTGTATATATCTATTTCATTATACTTCATGTTTACTTTTACTTTATCTAATTATTTAAATTAAAACTCTTCCTTTATTACCATTAATCTTACACATATTATATTCATTTCTCAAGTTTTTGTTCTTGTATTCAATCAATGGATGTTCTGTTAATTTGTCAAATATACTATTCTTAAAATCCGTGCGTTCCTTAAGAGAACTTGTTGTTGCTTGTAAATCTCGTCGTATAGTATCGTTATTTACATAAAACAGTACAAGTGAATTACGATCTATCGTTGTGTTAAAACCATGATAGCTATAAAAATGTTGAGCGAATATACATACAGAATTAGGTTTATATTTTGATTTTTTAATTGGGGTCATGTTTTTATCGTATAAGATAGTTCCATTGTCTAATTGTTCTTGTTCACTTAGAATAGTATCTGGGAAATAAAATACTGTGCTTATATATTTAGAAGGTATATCTACGTGAATATTTTGGAATTTACTTCCTTCTGTGTATACAAACTCAAGTTCTTCTTTAAAAACACTTATACTATTAATGAATTTTTGAGGACTAGTGAAAAACTTCTTTAATAGAGCAAGTTTAATATCTTTATCTTCAAAAAGATTATAAAACGTTTTTAATGTACTGTCGGTTGAATCAGCGATTGAATATCTATTATTAACAAAAGACTTATTATCTTGTAGTCTGGTTAGTAAATATTTACTGTCGTTGTAATAATTACTTTTATCTTTTAAAGATTTGTATAAGTCCTCGTGTAATATATCTTCAATGTACACATGATAAAAAGGTTCTTCGCCAACGGTTGATTCATTAATCTTATTCAATGTATATTCTTTATAAACTTTTTCCATTTTTTATTTAAAATAAATAAAAAAAAATCTTTTATTTTCTTATTAAATAATCAGATACTTTTTCGAAGTAGTTCATGTCATGTAAATCATATATAATTCCTATTAAGTTCTCATTATTTATATCTCCTTCTTCATATTCATTATGAACCATATGATCTATAACGTCTATATATCTACGTTCTATATTTAATTTAATTGTTTTTATCTCAGATAAAATTCTTTTTCTTTCTTTCGGCAAAAAATACGCCGTCAATTCTCTTTCAGAAAGATCGGCACCTGTTTGTTCTATTAAATATGTTTTAAGTTCGATATTATTAAGTTTATAAGCTTTTAAAAGTAATGATTGTCCATTATGATCTTTTACATTAACATCAGCACCATTTTCTATTAAACATTTTATCAATTCTATATTTTTGCTTCTATTTAATGCTGTTTCTCCATATTTATTTTTTACGTCAACATTAGCACCACGTTTTATTAAATCTTTTACAATTTCTATATTACTAGCATACATAAGCGGTGTTATACCATCTGAATCTGGTAGATTAACGTCGGCTCCATTGGCTATCAAAATTTTGTAAATATCAAATAAATTATTTTTCACAGCATATATAAGTGCTGGTGTTCTAGTTATGAATTTACCTTTTGGTGCTATATTATTAACATCGGCTCCATTGGCTAACAATAATTCTATCATTTGTGTTTTTAGTTTATTATTATTCGTATTTTCTGATAAAAATGTTATAATTTGATTCATTTTTTATTTATTATATAAAAAGAAAATATAAAAACGATATAAAGAATTTAGTTTCTTTAAATTAATATAATAATGATTGCAAAATTAGAATATCCTGAATTTAAAAATATCCCTGTATCTACGAAAACATTCATAATAATGACTAATTTAGTGATTGACTTAAAAAAGTTATTTGATTTCTTACCGATTACAGAATATACTATCATACCTAAGAAGCGCGGTAGAAAGAAGAAATCAGGTGAAATTGATGAGGTTAATATTATTAAGGATGGGTCTATAGTAACTATGAAATATGAAAATAAATATAAAGGGGTCAATTTGAAGCAAAAGAAATCTCATGTAAAGAAGAAGAAAAGTAAATGGTTTCGCAACTCTTTTACTGTTGTTATTATGATCGACAACAAGCCCATCAATTTCAAGATATGTCAAAATGGCATGTTTCAAGTAACTGGGTGCAAATTTAATAAACATGCTGAAGGATGCATCAAATTTATTTGGGAGCATATCAAAGAAGCAGAAACTGATATTTTTTATTACTCTAAAGGAACAACGCTTGAGGCGATATTTATCCCTGCAATGAGAAACATTGACTTTAACCTTGGTTTTTTTATAGACAGAGAAAAACTCGCACAATATATGAGTATTCAAACAGAATTTCATTCATTACTTGAAACATCTTTTGGCTATACGGGTGTGAACATCAAAATCCCAATCACACATAATATAGTTGATTTGAAACTTAAAAAAATCAAATATATATGCGACGAATTTATCGAATCCACTATCACATACGGCGATTATTTGAAGATGCTTCCTGAAAAAGAGCAGATGAAAAAGCTAAACAAAGACAGATACAACACATTCCTTGTTTTTCACAGCGGAAAAACAATAAATTCAGGTATTACTTCAGAGTTTATGGAAGGTGCTTATTACTACTTTATCAATATTATCAAGAAATGTAGGCATTTGATCGAGGAAAAATTGGATGTTTAAGGGAGTTTTTTTGATTTTTTATGTGTACCCCACATAAAAAATTACGGTAAAGGTGAAAATTGGGTGAAAAATCTAAGTAGATTTGTATCTGGAAATTAGCCTGTTAAAAATGATTTAGGTGAAATCATTGTGAAAATCTAAATCTATTTTGTCTTAACTTTCTCAAAAGTTAAGACGATTTAAGAAATAGATTTGTATCTGGAAATTAGCCTGTTAAAAATGATTTTGTATGGGAAAGGTGAAATCATAGTGAAAAATCTAAATCTATTTTGTCTTAACTTTTTTCAATTAAATCTATTTCGTCTTAACTTTTAAAAAAAAAAGTTAAGACGATTTAAAGAAATAGATTTATATATAAAATGATAACTGTATTAGAAAATACTGAATATAATGATGACTTTCAAATTCTTGTTGAAAAAGAAAAATTAACTGTTTATGTTAATAATTCTGAAAATAAACCGTATTATATTGGTTCTGAAATATGTGAATTATTAAAATATAAAAACACTACTCAAAGTATTAAATTAAATGTAAGTGATAGTAATAAAATTGCTTTTAAAAATTATTCAGGTAAAAAAGAACCTAAATTAGATTCTAGACAAATTTTAATAAATAAAGAAGGTGTTTATGAGCTACTTCAAAAAAATAGAAAAAAACTATCAGATGAATCAATTGATATTTTAAATAATGCAGGTATAGATGTATCAAAAGCTCAAGATGAAGAATCAGATTCCGAAGAACAAGATAAATTGACTGTATATTCTTATTTTAATAATGGTTTTTGTTTTGAATACTTTGTTGGTTTACAAATTACAAGTTTAATTGGATATTCTAATGTAACACAAGCTTTAATTAATGTCTCAAAATGCAATAAAATTGAATTTAAAGATTATCCTGGTGTAAAAAAACCTAAATTAGATCCAAAGTCTATATTAATAACAAGAGATGGTGCTTGTGAACTCCTTATAAAAACAAGAAAACGTCTAACACCTGATATTATTCATATGCTTAAAGAATTCGGAATTGAGACAACAAATAGAAAATGTTTAACAAAGGAACAACAGACATTATCAGCAATAGCAAATACATTTAAGACAGAAAAAATTGAGGATCAGTTTAAAGTAGGGAATTATTATTTAGATATGTATTTACCCGAGTATAAAATTGTAGTTGAATGTGACGAAAATGGACATTCAGATAGGAAGCCGTGTGACGAAAGAGAAAGAATGGATTATGTCAACAAAGAATTCGATATAGATGACACATATTGGATAAGATATAATCCTGATGAGTATGATTTTGATATATCAAAAGTAACAGGTAGAATATATAATAAAATAAATTTAATTAAAAATCAAGAAAAAGAAATTGTGAAAGTTGTAGAAGAAGAAAAATGGTTAAAACTTGAAATTATTGAAAAAGGAAAATTCGCAGCACCACCTAAGGATTATTTAATAGAAAAACTAAAGAAATATAATATATGTCAAATAGCGCAGTATTATGGAATTTCAACAAATCCTGTAAGTAAATGGCTTAAGCAATATGATCTGAAAATAAAAGATTTTCATAATTATGATCCTCCATCAAAAGAAGAATTTATTGAAGTTTCAAAAAATAAATCACAAACTGAAATAGCAAATCACTATGATGTTTCATGTCATATAGTAAGAAAATGGTTAAAAAATTATGGATTAAAAATACACGAACTTAAAGTATCACAAAAACAAGTGACTAAAAACGAACTTGTTAAACTGATTGATGAAACTTCTTCAAAAGAAGAATTAGCAGAAAAATTAAATATTACCGAAAAGATGGTTGATAAAATAATTCAGTCTCACAATATAGATAAAATGCCTAGTAAGGAAGAATTAGAAAAAAATTTACATTTAAAAAATAAGGATGAACTTGCTGAAATGTATAATACATGTCGAACTACTTTGCGAAAATGGATTGAATCTTATGGTTTACAAGATATTAGATTTACAAAAAGAACTCATCGACCAATAATAGCTATTAAAGATAATATACAAGTGAAATATGAATCAATGAAAGAACTCAAAAAGGAACTTAATATGAGTCATACGAAAGTCGGTGAATGTATAAAAAATAAAGAAATATACAAAGGATATGAATTTAGATATGAAGACCAAATTACATCAATTTTATAAAAAATATACTTATTATAAAATTATTTATTGTTTAAAAAAATATTATTATTAATAAAAAAAATGTTTACTACTCCAAGATTTAGAATGAATAATCTTTCTAGACAAGAAGAATATAAATTTCATGATTACATAAATTTATATGTTGTCGCTCGTTATATTTGCTTACAAATTGGCGATTATAAATATTCTTGTAGAAATAGTGATATTAATGGATGGTTAGTATGTGATGGTAGGTCTCTCCTAAGAGCAGATTATCCGGAATTGTTTGAAATTATTGGAACTTCTTTTGGTTCCGAAAATAGTGATTCTTTCTCTTTACCAGATTATCGTGGAAGAGTACCTGGTGCTGTTGGAAGTGGATATGATTTAACTTCTAGAAATATTGGTGATTCTTTAGGTACTGAAACTGAAACTTTATCTAGTTTACAAATTCCATCTCATTCTCACACAGGTACTACTGACGCTGACGGTGTTCATAATCATACTGCATCTATAGCAACATCAGGATCTCATAATCATACTTATAATGATGCATATTTTGCTGAAAATACGGGAGGAGGAACAAAATATGGAACTAGTGCAGGAACAGATGTAGATAATAATTTTATATATAGAACAGCTGAAGGAGGATATTCAACCACACCTAGTGATATTAATACATCAACAAATGGTACACATACACATTCTATTTCTATTGACAACTCAAATAGTCATACACATACTTTTACAACAGCAACAACTGGTTCAGGACAAAGTCATAATAACATACAACCAACGCTTTTTGGTGGTAATGTTTTAATATTTTCAAAGTTTTTAGACATTGATAATTTAGAATTAATTAAATTACCTTTAACTAATACTTAATTATAAATTTTATAATTTATTTACAAGTTATAAAATAAAACTAATATAGAGAGTGGTTTGTTGGTATATTGAGTTCATCATTTATTTTAGATTCAACTAAATATTTAATATTTTGTTCAATTGCTTTTTAAGCATAGTAAAATAAATATTCAACCTTAAATCCTAACAAATTATTAATATCCAATTTTTCGTAATAATTTATATCGGATTCATTATCTAATTCTTCATTTAGATAGATATTTTGCAATTCAAGGTAATTTTGAACTTCTTTTAACAATTTATTCTTATCACTCTGTTTATCATCTGGATTATATCTAATAAAAATACAAGGCTGACCGAGTTTAGCGGTTATATCGTACATTCTTTTTTCATCGCATTTATAATCCGCACCTCGATGTTTATGTTCATCTATCTCAACAATTAATTGAAACCATAGACAGTCGAAACGAATATCTGGAAAGAAGTGCCCATTTGTACATTCTTTACCTACAGATTTATTATGAATAAAATCTCTATCCGGTAAATTATCTTTCAAGTATTTTACAATTGTCATCTCTTTTGTTTTTTGATATAATTTATTTGTGTTTGCAGGCTTACAGTATTTGCATAAGCCTCCATATGTTCGCCACAAACCACACATTTCACAATTATTACATTTTGAACATCCTGCTCCGGCTAAATGATTCACAGGATCTTGATAAAAAAATCCATGTGTTATACCATTTCCAAATTTTTTATTACAATTTATTTTTACTTTAATTCCGAATTTTTCATAAACTACTTCCGAATAATCATAAATATCACCATGAACAAGTTTTGCTTTGTTAATAAATTTTTCAGTATCTAAACGTAAATTAAGACCATTTTTTTCATTTGCACATTTTGGACAACCAGCTTTTGTATTTGTATGGTGAGATGGATACTGGTTAAATTCTCCATGTTTTTTACATATAATTATGACAGATGTATTAATAGTTTTATAATCAACTTTAGAATAATCATATCTATCACCATGAACAAGTTTCGCCTTTTCTATCCATTCATTCGTTGTATAATTATAATTTCTTGTTTCGCAAAACTTACAATTATAACCATATAAATGATTACATGGAGTTTGTTCAAATTCACCATGTTCTCTGCATATAATAATTACTTTAATATAATTTTTTATATAATTAACTTTAGAATAATCATATCTATCTCCATGAACAAGCTTTGCTTTTTCTATCCATTCACTTGTTGTTGGAACATAAGAACCACTACATTTTGAACATCCATGTTTTCTTAAATGACAACTAGCTTTTTGTTCAAATTCACCATGTACTTTACAAATAATTATTACAGGTGTTTTAGTATCTATATAATTAACTTTGGAATAATCATATCTATCTCCATGAACAAGTTTTGCTTTAGAAATAAATTCTTCAGTATTTGAACTTGCTTTTTTACCATTTTTTTCAAACGCACATTTTTTACAACCGCTGGCTCTTTTATGATGCCCCGGTAGTTGTTTAAATTCTCCATGAACTTTACAGATAATTATTACATTTGTTTTAGCGTCTATATAATCAACTTTAGAATAATCATATCTATCTCCGTGAACAAGTTTTGCTTTTAAAATAAATTCATCTTTATTTGAACGATTCTTATTACCATTTTTTTCGGACGCACATTTTTTACATCCAGTGCCAAGAACATGTGAATTTGGTTTTTGTTCAAATTCTCCATGTTCTCTACATATAATAATCACTTTAATAGAACTTTTTATATATTCAACTTTAGAATAATCATACTTCTCACTGTGAACTTTTACTGCTTTAATAACAAAATCTTCTTTACTATCTCTAAACTTGAGAGACATATAACCACATTTATTACACCCAGACTTCAAATGCTTTGAAGGGGTTTGTTCAAACTCGTTATGAATTTTGCAAACTATGATAACTTTTGTAGATAAATTTTTATAATCAATCTTTGAATAATCATACTTATCACCGTGGAATTTAATAGCTTCTTCAATAAATTGTTCTTTTGTTTTCATATATATATATATATACAAAAAGAGTTTTTAAATTCAATTTTAATATAAGCAAAAATTAATTAAATTACTTAATTTTATAACTTATTTACAAGTTATAAAATACAATTTTTTCTTTTTTCTTTTCTACTATTTTTTGTCCAAACCATCTTTAGTCTTCAAAGATATTACAAAAGATACTTTGTTAACAATATCTTTTGTATGGTTATGAAATATTTTTTTGTTTAAATTTTTTTCTAAACCGACAAATCATGAAAAAAATGTGTAAAATTATCATACAAACACTTGAATCTAAAGATACACATCCAGACTTAGATGCTTTTATCTTTTTTAAGAAAGTACATTCCATAGACTGGCTTGAAATGAATTCTTTCCCGACAAGTAAGACATTCAATCTCCTTGACGGTTGGAAATCAATTACCAAAAAAAAAGATATTAGACGAATCTAAAACCTTTCACCGAAAAAACAGTCATCAGACGCGTTAATGTAGCGAACTCCATGAGTAGATCTAATTTATTTTAGAAAGTCGTTTTATAATTCAGTTTTTTCAATAAATTGCGTCCATTCATTTACAAGTTTTTCAAAATTTTGATTTATAGCCCATTTATATGCATTTTCTATAAGATAATTTTTTACTCTTGGTCTTTCTAGAACAAAAAATAACTTACTTAATAATTCTTTATTATTATCTCTAATTGGATAATTACAAAGAATACCCCTTGTTTCAACGATTTCAGATAATGCTGCTAATTTTACAGTTACTACAATACATTTAGAACACATTGCTTCAACAACAGACAAACAATAAGTTTCTTTAAAATCGGTAGGGTAGAAAAATATATCAGATTTTAAAAATTCGATTGCTAATTCATTTTGAGGCACTCGCCCGTGTACAAATACATAATCTAATTTATTAATTTTCTTCATTGTATCAAAGTCAATATTTTCTTTCTTGACAAATACATGTAATGTTGTCTCGGGGAATTTTTCTTTAATAGTCGGAATCAAATTGATTAGATTCGATAAACCTCTTGATGGGTCAGAAGTATATATGAATCTGTAAGGGATTTTTTCCACATTCTTATCAACGAATCGCTCAGGATAAATTGCATTTCTAGATACTATAATATTTTCATTTGGGATGTTTAATTTCTGTATGATATTATTTTTTTGCCAGTTCGATATTGCTATAATTTTCTTAAACTTTTCTTTATGTATCTGAAAACACTTTGATTCGTCAATTACCGGTAATACATCATGAACCCATAGATATACTGACCTGATATTATCATAATATACCAAATTTGATGTATATCTGCTTATCACAAGAATATCAATCACATATTTTAATGCAAATTCAGAAAAATATTTATAATCTATATATTCTATTCCTTCGTGAATACATTGGTAATCAACATTTAAAGTTGTGTCTTCAAACGAACCAATTATAAATACTCTGTACCCTAATTTATAAAATTCTTTAGATAGATTCATTGCCATATACTCTGAACCAGATATTCTACTATCACCCTTAGGATTCCAATTTTTAAATATCGACTGTTCACCACCTGTATGAAAAACAATAGTTTTATTATTGCTCAATTTAATAGGTGAATTTGTAATACTTACATCACATAAAGCATATTTGATATTTAACAATGGTTGGTTATTCGGATAGAATGATAATAATTTCTTTAAATAGGGAATTGCGATATTTAATTGTCCTAATTGAATTTTGACGTCAATATATAAATAAGTTATAAAATAATCATATATATCTGACTCTAAAATCGTATAAAATAATTTAGGTTTCTTACAATTTACAATTAAAGATAATATTTCATCACATTCTTCGAGATTCCCGAGTTCTTTAGAAATTACTGCTAATTTGTAGTTTATTTCGGGACGGTCTTTGTATTTATTCAAAATAGACAGTAAATTCACTTGAAATTTGTTTATATCTCCGTCAAGAATAAATTTGACGCATTTCAATTCATAATCAGCGACAAAATAATATTCTTTGTGTAGATTATTTAATTTACTTAGTTTATTATAATATTCTATAGTTTTTTTATAATTCTCCATATTATAATATGTTTTTGCTAGATAGTATATCACTCTGGGATCATAAGGATAATCATTATGATCCTTTAAAAGAAATTGGATGTCTTTGATATATCTACTAACAGACCTATTTTTATGTTCATTTGTCTCTATATCATTTATAAATGCATCATTTTCGTCGATATAAAAGACTTTCTTTTCTTCTACAACTATATGTTCATGGACTCTGTATTTATATCTTAAAATTTCAGAAGTCTTTATAATTCTTATTGATGAGTATGAATTGTGTAAATAATTATTATGATAATTTGCAATTATCATACTATAACAAATTTTTTTTGTATTTGTTAATATTTGTCTTAACTTATTACCGTTATGAATAACATAACTATCATCTAATATTATTTGATACTTACATGTTTTCGAAGATAAATTTAGACATTTGTTACGTGCATCCGAGAAATTAATGAACTCTTCGTCACAATATAAATTACCAGGTTTATCTTTTAATACTTCTTTAATTATTTCTTTTGTATTATCAGTACTACCAGTATCTAGAATAGTCCAATGATCAATAAACTCTTTATTCTGTTCTAAACAATATTTTAAAATGTCTCCAGAGTTCTTTACAATCATAATAAGTTCTAAAATATTTTCCATTTATTTACTTTATATTATTTTTTTAAACTAATTAAAAATAATATATTATATATATAAATATGAAGAAACAAATAAATTATGTAAAGTCGTTGTCGAAAAAACATAAAAATGTTTTAGAATGGTATACAACTGATAATGGATATAAAATTTTAAATCTTGCTTTACGAACAAATAATAAAAATAAGTTACGTAAAGAACTAGAAGATAATTTAAATTTAATTGATAATATATTTTTACATTGTCCAAAATTAGAAAAGTCTATTGTTGTGTATAGAGGATTAGAACTAGATGATCCTAAAGATATAAATTTTACTACAAATAGTTTTATATCAACAAGTTCAGATTATGAAACAAGTTTGAATTTTAGCGGAAAAACTTGTTGTATATTAAAAATAAATATATCTGCTGGTTCTAAAATATTACCTTTGAAAACTATTGCTAAAGATGTCGCACATGAAGAAGAAATATTACTTGATAGATATTGCAAGATTTCTGCAACATATATACATGATAACAAAAAAGGTGTAACTTTAATTGATTGTGTATATATTCCAGAGGATAGTGTAGATATTGAATCAATAAAAGATATTAAAGAATCTAAAATTGTACTTTCAAATGATAAAATAGTAGACAGTTTATTAAATATTTTAGGTGATGAAATTGAATTATATGATACAATTGAAGAATTACAAATACAATTAGAAGATATTGCTCAAAGAATGAATTATAAATTAAATAAAGATATTTTAGAAAATATTAAACATAAATTAAATTTATAAAATTAATTCTATCTATTATAAAAATGGATGATTATCAAAAATTTATAAACGATGGATATTATGAAAATATTATTAATTCTAATCGATTTTTAGGTGGATTATACGACGGTATGGATGAAGCAGAAGTTTTAAATATAGTTGACAATAGAATTCGTAATGATGAATTTAGACAATATATAATAAATGATTTATTAGGTAATGATGAATTTAGAAATGAAATAATAAGAATATTAGGATCAGGAAACGAAGGACCAACAGGAATACAAGGACCAACAGGACCAACAGGAATACAAGGACCAACAGGACCAACAGGAATACAAGGACCAACAGGACCAACAGGAATACAAGGACCAACAGGAATACAAGGAATACAAGGAATACAAGGAATAACAGGACCAACAGGACCAACAGGAATACAAGGAATACAAGGAATAACAGGACCAACAGGAATACAAGGAATAACAGGACCAACAGGAATAACAGGACCAACAGGAATAACAGGACCAACAGGAATACAAGGAATAACAGGACCAACAGGAATACGAGGAATAACAGGACAAACAGGACCAACAGGACCAACAGGACCAACAGGAATACAAGGACCAACAGGACCAACAGGAATACAAGGAATACAAGGAATAACAGGACAAACAGGACCAACAGGAATACAAGGAATAACAGGACCAACAGGACCTAAAGGTTCAGATTGTGATATGGATATAATTTTTAGACTTATTCAAGCTAAATTTGAAGGAATAATAGATATAATTAACGAAAGATTAGAATCACCACGTTCTGTAAGTATTCCACCACCACTACCACCACCACAATCTGTACGAGGAAAATCTCGTCCTACAATTATTAGTGAATCAAACTCTAATGGTGGAGGAGGAAGTCGAGGTCCTCCACCTGATTCTAATAAATCACAAATTTCAATTTAATTTATGTTTTATTCGTTACTTAAATATAATGACAAATCTGTTTTTTTAAAAATATATTTTTTATCTAATGATATCGTAACACTCCAGTCTTCCTTAAGCAGATTTTGCTTACAGACAAATTTAGCAGTTTCAAACAAAAAAAATGGTTGTAAACCTAAAGAAGATAATTTTATAAAATCTATTTATTTATCAGAATTTGAAAATATACATAAAAATTTTGAAGAAATTAATGATGATATATCAAATAAAAATATTCTATTGATTGATGAAATAATTGGACGCGGTACTACAATGAAAGTATGTGTTGAATATTTAGAAAAAATAAAAAAAGTAAGTTCAATAACAAAATTAGTTTATCAGAAACATGAATCTGCAAATATATATCTGAAGATAAAATTCATTTATGGTCTTGGGGATATGATTGTTAAAAATAAAAGATAATCTTTTACAATTTTATATTTAAGAAAAAATTACAAAATATAAAATAATGACAAAAATTGGTGTATGTTTTATGAGTATAGGTGAAAAATACAAAGAAATCACTTCAAACAGTAGAAAAAATAAAATATCTTATTGTACACGACATGGATATGATTTTATCGAAGACGAATCGATATATGATACTTCTAAACCTATTCCTTGGAGTAAAATCCCTTTAATATTAAAATATATTGACAAATACGACTACATTGTCTGGATTGACGCTGATATTCTTATAATGAATTTGACTATTACTATTGAATCTATTATCGAGAAATATCAAAATTTTGATATTATTTGTGGGTCGGATTGGCGTATGATTAATACCGGGTTCATGATCATGACAAATTCCACATTTTGTAAAGATTTCTTAGCATATGTCCAAACAAATGTATATGACCCACACGAAGACAAAAATGAGAGATATTTAAATTGGGAACAAGGTTCGTTTATAAATCTCCACGATCGTAATTATATGAATTGTGTTTCTCATATAAAAGTAACTCAACCAGATGAAATGAACTCATATTGGTATAATTTTTTCCCAAATCACTTTGTTATTCACTTTGCCGGTGTTCGAGGAGATTTACTTCAATATTTGTTAAGGGATTACTATCCAGAAAGACTTGATACGGACACAGATACATCATATAATTCGCGTATGGAATGGTTGTCAGGACCAGTAAGAGATTATTTAGATGAAAAACTAAAACATGATAAAGAAAGAGAAATGATGTTTATAAAAGAATCTCAATTTAATTATACTGATTTATTAGATCAATTTATTATTTATGAATATCCCATTAATAAAAAAATTAGAATTGGTAATATACATGACGGTGGATATGTAATTCCAAATCTACAATATACAAAATTATTTTCTTTTGGTGTTTCAAATGATACTTCATTCGACGAGCAATTTGCTGAACAATATAATGTTGAATGTCATTTGTATGATCCTACAATAAACGACATTCCTAAACATCATAAAAGTTTATTCTTTCAAAAAATTGGTTTATCGTCAAGTGAGACAACAAAGAAAATTAATAATATGGATTGTAAAGTTAATACTCTCGACAATTTGTTAAAAGATTTTTCAGATAATACAATGTTTCTAAAGATTGATATTGAAGGAGATGAATATGATTCTATAAATGTTGCAAGTCAAGATACTCTAAATAAATTCATGTGTATCGTATTAGAAATACATTGGTTGTCTGATAGAAAACTAAGTAATAAGATTGAATTTCTTAAGAAAATGAACGAGCTATTTTATATCATTCATATACATGCAAATAATCATTCACCTGTTAATATCATAGATAATTTACATCCATTACCAGATGTTTTAGAATTAACATATATTCGCAAAGATTTGTTAATTGATCCTATACTATCATCGAACATCTTCCCTACAGAATTAGATAATCCTAACCATGGTATGTTAAAGGAAATAGAACTGGATTTTTACCCATTTCGTCCTTTTTATATTAGTTTATCTACAATACCTTCGAGAATTCCGCGATTAAATGAAGTTATTGATTCGTTAGTAAATCAAACTGTAAAACCACGAAAGATATTTGTAAATATTCCCAAGTTTTACGATAGATTTCAAATAGATTACGTTGCTCCTAATTTGTCGAAATATGACAGTAATGTAGTTGTTTTAAATGTTGTTGATACAGATTACGGACCAGCAACAAAATTTTTACCAATTATAAATATGATAGACGTACATGAAGACGATATGGTAATTATTGTAGACGATGATATTTTGTATGATAAGAATATGTGTGCAAATTTAATTAAAGATAGTTATAAAAATCCTGATTCTGTAATTACAACATTTGGTATAACAAATGGGGAGTATTTGTTTGACCAATCTAAATGGGTTATTGATAGAAACACTCAATATCTTGAACCATGTGGATTACGTGAGAAAACCGAAGGATTTATTGATGTTTTCGAGGCATTTAAAGGAACTTTGCTAAAGAAGAAGTTTTTTAATAGAGATGTATTTGATTTCGAGGATTTGGAATTTAGATTTTGTGATGATGTGTATTTATCTGGACATGTTTTGAAGAATGGATATACTATAAGAACGTCAGTTTACGATAATAAAACTTCATTTCTTCAGAATAATATAGATGCACTATGCGATAATGTAGAATTGAGAAATAAAAGAATGACAAATTGTGCAATGCATTTTAAAGAAAAATATGGTATATGGTAAGAAAAATTTATTTGATTTTTTATTTAATCTTTGTCTTAAATAAAAAATGAACAAACCAGTAAAAAAATGTAAAGATGATGAGATATTAAATACAACAACTAATAGATGTGTTAAAAAAAATGGTAAGATTGGTAAAGAATTAATGAAAAAAATGAAGAAACCTTCATCTTCAAGTAAGAAAAAACCTTCATCTTCAAGTAAGAAAAAACCTTCATCTTCAAGTAAAAAGAAACCTTCATCTTCAAGTAAAAAGAAACCTTCATCTTCAAGTAAAAAGAAACCTTCATCTTCAAGTAAAAAGAAACCTTCATCTTCAAGTAAAAAGAAACCTT
>Ga0214921_10005126_pt1 | contig 18720 bp, 21 predicted proteins | sample LL1505_MetaG_FD_177992 | JGI IMG/M metagenome (GOLD analysis project Ga0214921, IMG submission 177992) | Freshwater microbial communities from Lake Lanier, Atlanta, Georgia, United States - LL-1505 | ecosystem: Environmental > Aquatic > Freshwater > Lake | place: USA: Georgia | collected... | reverse complement strand
CTATAAAAGGATAAGAGTAATAACTTACTGTAATATATATATATTCTATATACATGCAATTTGAATTAGACCGAACAAATACAGATTCTATTATTTATTATTATTATAAACAATACGATTTTTATAAAGAAAATAAAAGACAAAACGATGCAAAACGTGTTTTTCTATCAAAAGAACCAAATATTTCATCTGTAAGACTTTCTTCTAATTACAAAAGTACAAATCTTTATATAAGTAAAAAGGTCCATCGTATTAAAGGTATCGATTTTGATGGAGAACTCATCATTGAACATATTCCTATAACGAATGGGTTCTCTAAATTATATTTTTGCATCCCTCTTAAAACTCGATCCGGTTCTTTTTCTTTACTAGACGATCTTATTAAAAAATCCAAAGATATAACCCTCTCATTAAATACTATTTTACCTCTATCTTCTAATGGTATCTTGTATTCATCGAATAGAACATTTTTCAATGAGGATCATGTGATTCTTCTTACAGAGCCTATATTTGTTGATAGCAATTTTGAATCGGTTCCTAAAGTGGATTTATTTCAGGATTATGTAGACGATTATTCGATCGTTTCTATCGAACAATATAAAGAACCTATTGTTGAAAATTTTGAAGGATCTAGTGGAAATATTTATTGTCAACCTGTAGATATGAATGATCCTACAAATACGTCGATTGATAATGTAGCTACTATGACGATTCCTTTAGGAGGTGCGGATGGGAAAATAGATTCTACTGGTGTGATTATGAATTTAGTCAATAATTTTGGTATGTTTTTTATTGTATTATTAGGTTTGTGGTTTTTAGTTCCTCAAGCATATACTATATTTTTAGTGGAACATATTCAAAGTGCGCAAATAAATACTGAATTAACTATGAAAGACAAAGCCGCGCGATTATATGCAAGTGAAATACTAATTTCCTCATTTTTATTGATATTATCGATATCTTTTATTTATACTGGTACAGCGTCTTCGAATTCTAATTTTGCGGTGATCGGGTTTTTTACCTTTATTTCTTTTATCATCATTTTCCTTCGTGTACAATATATTAAAATGTTTGAAAATAGTGGCGGTTCTATTGGATATTTAAAGAGTGTATTTTCCGGTAGTGCTGGTCAAACAGCTAGTGATTTAGATTTGTCACTAGTAACACCCGATTTTTATGGCGCTATTGTTCTTTCTTTGACTTCTCTCTTAACAAATAAACAAATAATCACTGTAGCTATATTGTTTGTCGCTGTGTTTTGTATTGCATATTTTACCGGACTTAAAAATATTAGTAGTATTCAGCAAGTTTTATGGGGTATTATAATTGCTATTTTTTCTATTTTTGTTGGAGTTTATGCGGCTTCTATGATGCCAAAATCCTATACGGAAAAGGCAATGGCTACGAAATAGATCATATGATTATAAAATAATATGATCTTCTATACTTTTAACTCTTTATTTGCTTAGAGCAGTTTAAAAAAGAGAAGCACCTACTATCTTCTCTTGAGAAGGTTGGAAATCACTACCACCTGATACTGTAATATGTTGTTGTGTAGATGGCGCCATCTGGGAAATTACCTGTTCTTCTAATGTGACTTGTCCTACAGGATTCATTTGAAGCATTTCTTTTGTTCTAATTTCTTCTGTAGGAGTAGTTTGCATCATTACATTTTGTCCTATACGAAGAGAACTTCGACGTAATAATTCGTAAGCTACGAAGATATAGATAACACCAATTACTGGGTGTGTATAGAAAAATAGATAGAGTGTGACGATGAAAATTACAACTAAACTAAGTGGTGTATGAATCGAATCTGCTAAAAAACTGGGTGTTTGAATAGGGAATATAATATAAATAATAAAGAGAACTAAGAGGGCGATTTCTAAAGGACTCATCGATCTTGTAAATTCTGCGAATTTCATCGTATAATATATGATATGATATTATTATTATAGGGAGTAGGTTCCCTATTCTTTATATTTGATTTCAAAAATATAAAATTGAAAAGATGCTAAATATAAGTTTCTATTCTATATAGATGAAGCGTCGATTTATTAAAAAAATTAAACCTGTAGGACCACCTAAATTGGTATTGAAACCAGAATATAAAGAAACTGTGCGGTTACAGTCTTATTTGGGAAAAAAAGGATATACCATTCCAAAAGTCGTATTAGAACCCGAAGATTTAGTTCAACTAAAAGAGGTTCTCCTTTTGAAACCGTTTATTCCCGGTCCACAAATCAAAGAAGAAACACCTTTTCCGGTATATCGCGAAAATACGGCTAAAATTTATATACCGCGATTTTTCGGGATTGAACGATATGGGTTACCCGATCGCACAGAAATCGAAGTAGGAGAATCTATCGATTGTCCTTTTACAAAGGATTTACGCGATTACCAGAATAATATTGTGAATATTTATTTGGATCACGTGAAAAAACCGATAGTAACAGGGGCGACTGATATGGGCGGAGGAGCAATCTTAGAGGTCCCGTGCGGTAGGGGTAAGACGGTAATGGCTCTAAAAATCATCGCGGAAATCCAGAAGAAAACACTGATATTGGTACATAAAGAATTTCTAATGAACCAATGGATCGAACGTATTAACGAATTCCTACCATCCGCTAGAATAGGTAAAATACAGGGTCAAACACAAGATATTGTAGGAAAAGATATTGTGATTGGGATGATTCAAACCATGTATAACCGCGATTTCCCCGCGGAATTCTTCGATCCGTTTGGTCTAACAATTATCGACGAAGTACATCGAATTGGCAGCGAAGAATTCTCGAAAACTCTCTTTAAGACAGTTACACCAAATATGCTGGGTATCTCTGCGACAGTTGATCGAAAAGACCGATTAACAAAACTCCTTTATATGTTTATCGGCCCGAAAATTTATACAGAAGATCGAAAAGACGATGATATTGTCCAAGTAAGAGGAATCGAATTCAGTTCAAAAGATCCCGAATATTCGACAATGGAATACGATTTTCGAGGAAATCCTAAATATAGTACGATGATTACAAAAATATGCGCATTTGGACCGCGATCCGATTTTGTCGTTCGAATCATCGACGATTTATTAAAAGAAAATCCTGAAAATCAAATCATGGTTTTAGCGCATAATCGGTCGCTTCTTTCGTATCTATTCGATGCGATTCAACATAAGATCGGTGAACAGCGTGGATCAGTAGGTTTCTATATAGGCGGTATGAAAGAGAAAGATTTGAAAGTGACTGAAGGGAAACGGATTGTCTTAGCGACATATGCAATGGCCGCAGAAGCCTTGGATATTAAAACCCTATCGACATTAGTAATGGCAACCCCTAAAACCGATATCGAACAATCTGTAGGACGAATCTTAAGGGAAAAACATGCAAACCCGATTGTCGTTGATATTATAGACTCACATGATCTCTTTAAGAATCAGTGGCGAAGTCGCAAGACATTTTATAAGAAATGTGATTACCGGATTTTATATACCAATTCGACGAAATATGGGGGGTTTTTGAATTTTAATGGAAATGAACCTATTGATTTAACGAAGGATTCTAATTGGAAAGTCGAATATGAACCGAAGAAAAAGACGGAGGCGGTTTGTCATACAGATTTGAATGTAGAAAGACCGAAGTGTGTTATTGATATTCCTGATGGATTTGAATGATAAATATAGTATTTTATATAAATCCCTTTATGACAAATATACTTACAATCTGTCATAAAGATTCTATTTACCATAATGACCAGCAATTTTTCTTGGTTCCTTGTTTCGATCCGCGACGTCGTTTATTTGTTTTTTTGTTTTGTCTCTTCTTTTTACCTCCAACAAGAGTCGATTGCGTTAAAAAACTATTATCTAGACTAGGGGCATAGGATGCGGGTTGGAGAACGGTCGGTTGGGAATTCACAGAGACTGCACCCCCACGTTTTTTTGCGGATCTTCTTTTCATTGACGGCATTATATAATACTCCTATAAAATATCTTATCGATAATCCGCTACTAAATTTCCTATATGAACAATCTTTTGAGAACTATCGACGACCCGAATAGGAATCCATTTCTTGAATTTCATATGAAACCGGCATTCGATCGCTACCGATTTCTTCAAATCTACATATTTATCAATTTCGATGTTTTCGAAATCCTCTTCATCGTCCGATTCCTCGATATAATCGAGATTTGAATTTTCCTTGATCTTCCTAAATATGTTATTCATCATCGTACTCGATGCTGGATTTGGAATATACGCAATCCCGTAAAATACGAGTTCTTTCGCTTTTCCATAGGCATATAATTGATAGATATCGAACGCAATTTCGGCTCTAACGATAAAGGTCGTCATTTGGGTATATTGCGGTTTATAGAAATCCGGACGATATTTTGGTTTCGGCGATAAAATCAAATCATCTATTATAGACTTTATTTCACCCCCTATTGTTTTTTTGGTTGGGAAAATATTAAGATAGGGTACGATTTCAGTAAGAGAACGATATTGAATATGATGGATTGGGAAGCAGTCTTGATATTTCTGTGGGACTTCATATATACAGTCATATTCTTTTCCGGTATTTATAGCTGGATACCATAATGTAGGAAGACGTATAAGGAATGGATTTTGTTCTCTTCTTGAAATATATTCTTTGAAGAATTTTTCTATAAATCCTAGTTTTTCCCCGAAAAGTAGACCTTTCATAGGAATTCCCTTATAAAAGAATACATCTTCTATTAAAAAGATTCTTCGGTTCTCTTCGCCTTCTTTTATATTTGGCGATGAATAAAAAGTTCCGTAGAATAATGTGCCTAAAAATAGCGATTGATTACATTCTGGGAAATCTGTATATTCGATTTTACCTATTTTTTTATCTTTTGTGACTTCTAAGATGAAACAGGTGTTTTGTGAGCTTGTCGAATAACTGCCCAAATTAGAAGGTAGATAAGAGAACCAAATAAAACATTTTTTTCCTATAGGAATTCCTAAACAGACATTATAAGAGGAGGGAACTTTCTTATGAGGGGTCGTTTCATAGGAAAGTTCTATTTGTGGGAATCTTTCTAAAATGCGATGTGTATCGGCAGGAGATAATACTTGGTGTGTCATATAGAATATTATATGGTTGTGTTTTTAAATTTATTTTGGATTGATTTTATTTATTTTCGTCGAAATTATTCTGTAAGAAATCCTCTAAATCTTTGGCTAGATCTTCGATTGGCAGATCTTCGATTGGCAGATCTTCGATTGGTAGATCTTCGACATGTTGATTTCTGTTTAATATTAGATCATCGATAAATATATCATTGGGTTCTGTCATACAGGATTCATATTGTTGGGTTCTCTGTAATTCGTCGATAATTGCTTTATATTTCTGTGTTTGAGAACCTAATATATCCTTTGTGACCTTATCACTATAGGTTTCTAATAAATATACCCATAGATAATGGCCGATTATAATTATTATGATGGATATTATGATATTGACAAGGATCGATGTCCACATATATGAGAACATCGATTTTTTATAGTTTGGGTTTAACGCGATTTCTGCGTTTTTCTCTTGTTGGTTTTTCGTTTTCTTCCTCCTACCATAGATTTTTCTGGTACTACCGGTCCTTGTCCTGTTACCGATCCTTGTGTTGATTCTACCTGTCCTTGTGTTAAATCTTTTGACTGTTCTGTTTTTGAACCTATTCCAAATATATTATAAATACTATCTAACATTCCTCCACCCCGAAGTCTCTTCCCATGCTTCTTTTTCATTGTAGTCGATTTTTTAGGAGCCATAATATATATAAATACATAGAAAATTTCTGTATGACAATCCTTAAAGAAATCATTATTTTAAAACCACTTAAATACTGTCATACATAATGATATAGACTATGCCCACAGCTATTCTTATTGATAAAAAAGGTTCTATTAAAGAAATTGTCCTAAAGACATTTGTAGAAGCCGATCTATATAAAAAGGCCGGATTCAAGAATAACGACGGATTTAAAGAAGTACATACATGGGGAATCGACGCAGCAAACAAACACTATCAAATTACGCTTTATGGTAAGGTTTCCGGTAGAGCCGGCCAAGAGAATAAATACGAGTTTCCACCACCAGTTGATACCACACTCTTTTTCGGTTCGTGTATTCTCGTGAATAATCTATCCGCAGATAAACAGACGATCGATTCGGTATCCAAAGACGAATGGAAGATTCTGTATGACCATCTATATGGAGGTTTCGAAGATATTGGTTCCGAGGATTCCGAAGATGAAGAGGACGAAGAAGATGATGACGGTATCGAAAAAACTACTACCGGTTATGCTAAGGATGGGTTTGTCGTAGATGATGGTGAAGAAGACGAGGATTTAGATGAGGAAACTGATGACGAGGAAACGGATGACGATAATGAATCGGAAGAAGAAGTCCGGCCAATAAAGAAACGAAAAGCAGCCCCTGTAAAAAAGAAGGATACGAAAATTGCAAAAGAAAAGAAGAAATCGACTGTGTTTGACCGAATCGTAGAGGAACCTATTACAAATGACAATTATATGGATTGTACGAGTGAATTAGAAGAGGAGGAGTATGTATAAAGCAGGTTTGTCATACAGATTTGATTTTATTTTGTTTGAAAGAATATAGAACGATCATTATAATAATACTATCATGAATTATAGCATTATTATTTTTTTATCACTGTTGTTATCTGCGCAATCATTGAAACCGAAATTTTGTGTAAAATGTAAATATTTTATTCCAGATAATGATAATAACGAATTTTCGAAATGTTCTCTCTTTCCAAAAAGCGAAGGGAAATTCGATTATTTGGTAAGTGGTATTCATACAGATAAATATTATTATTGTTCTACATCGAGAGAGATGAACCATATGTGCGGTGAAGAAGGTAAATATTATAAGAGAAAAATAGTGAAAAAATCGCAATCCTAATGAAAATGGATCATAGAGAATTACAATACTATTCGTCATAATTATAATTAGTTATTTATATGCTTGAATTTAGTATAAGTATGTGATTTATACTGGGGATTGATACATACTCTTATATGCTTCAAGATCACTTGTCTCTTCAAACTCTCCAGTTGCAACCCGTAAACACAACCCAAGAACACCGTCTCTATAACATTCAGTCAATCTTGCATGTTCGTACCCAATGCGGATCCCCCATAAATTATTGTAAATATTGTGATAATTCAATACCTTTCTTGATCGAAGAAATCCCATGTAGACTGTTTCACCTTGCTCATTTGAAATAGGAAATTTGAAATAATTTACAAAATTGAATGTATGACCATTCAAAAATCCGGTAATATCAGGATCTCTATGTAAAGTTTCCAATACACTATTTATTTGGGACGGATTACAAGGATAAAATTTAGACTTTATCTTGGGTACACGTTTACTATTTCCACGGACTCTCTGTGACATTTTAGAATGTCCATTATTAGTTCCGCCTAATTGGATGAGAATTTTCTGTGAAAGTTCAAGTGAATATCCCTCTGGATCTGGTATACCTTCATATGTTTTTACTTCGCCATTATGTTCGATGCGCATTGCTGGCATCAACCTTTTTTCAGTCTTAGTGTCCATCTCGTTCTTTATTCTATATCTAGGAGGATTTGATTTTGGGATTTTTCGAGTAATCCATTCCGTATTTAAATATTCGGCCGCACCAATTTGGCCTACTGCAAATTGAAATGTCTTTAAATCGCCATATACATATATTTTTTGAAATCCACTATAGTTTTGTTCATAATGTGCCACACGAAGTTGTGCTTGTGCAACAGTGTTAAATGTAAGACGTTTGCGATAATCATGTGTGGCAAACATACGATCATGACATACCCACTCAGTAGAACGTGTACTTGTTTGATCATTAACAATAATTACAATCTTCTCTGTAGTAATTCCTTCCCAATATGCGCGTTTTCCCCATTGTACTGTCTCGGTTTTTACATTTGATAATAAACCTAGCTTTTTATCTTCAGGTTTATCTGCAATGATCAGTATATTATCAGTATTTAACTCTGTAATGTATTGTGAGTTTTCTAGAAAAGTGCGAATAGCTTTGCCTTTAGATGAACTTCCACTAGTAACACTAGTCATATCATCACTTTCGTCTGTTTCTGTATCATCGTCGTCATCATCGTCATTTATAAAATAAGATAGACGCAAAGATATGATATTTCTTACAGAGATTTGTTTGAGTTCAGCTTGTAATCTTTCAACTAGTTCTTGATCGCCGTCGTCTTCTGCGTCTTCGATTTGCGACTGTAAATTACGCCTTTGACGATTCACAATGCGGATACTCGTTTTTGCGTCGGCAAGTATGGATCGCGCTTGTTCTGAGAGTCGGATAGTGTTTTCATATACTTCAAAGAATGGTAGAGCTTGAATTACAAGCCCGTGGTCTAAAAACGTCTGCGCTCCACAATATCCAGGAGGAGGTATATATTTCACTACGGAGCCTTCTTCATAAAAATCGGTGATGAATGCATCTGCTTCGTCTTTTTCTGCAATTTCTTTGGAATACAGCATTTCTTCGGGTGTAGCGCTATACAAGATATTGAAAACACTTTGATTATTGCGGAACATACGATAGACGTTCGCTAGATTCTGACGGTCACCAGTACCATAGTCACATTCATCCCAATGAATAACAATCTGTATGGTCTGTTCGAGTTGTTCAGTAATGAAACGGATTGCGGCATCACGGCGTTTCTTATTGTGAATGGAAAACACGTGAATGTTATGCATACTGAGTTCATCACGCTGACTTTCGTCAGCTTTTCGATGAAACGCCGAAATAAATACATGAATGCGGTGTTGATGGAAGGAATCGCGTACGGCTATATACTCCACGATCTCGCGTTTACCTACCTTGACCTGTCCATGTAAGAGAATACGGTTCTTGTTTTCAACATCCGTTTGATGCAGAAGTGGAGCAATAACATGTCGTACCATTTGCGTCATATGTGGACGAAATTCTTCAAATTGGGCAACTGACCATGGTTTAGAAGGTCTTATAGAAGTTCTTAGTGTTGAAAGCATTTTAAGTGATATAGGTGTGAAATTTATGCATTTTAAAAAAATCGCTCAATTTTTTACAATGTTGAAGAATTAAATCCGTACAGTGGATAATTCTTCAACTAAGTTAACAATTACAAATTTGAATAAATGACCTCATAGGGGTGCACATGCAAATCTTCATCAAAAATCGATACCCCCCGCAAAAAATTGATGCAAATAATATGATATAAATACTATATCATATTATACTCTATTACAAGATAATGCAGAACCCCGAAATATTTCGCAAGAATTTCCAACAAAAATTCTACAAAATCCTAGAGAATGAAACAATCGCAACGAACCTAGAAAAGGCAATTTATAATTATACAATCAAAGAGGCAAATCAACGGAAAATCATCAAGAAATGGGAGAACCCACTTTTCACAAGAATCTATATAGACCGTTTACGTACAATTTATACGAATCTCTGTAAAAACGACCATTGGATCGACCAATTGAAAACGGGTGAAACGAAACCCAATATATTTGCCTTTATGACACATCAAGAAATGAAACCGGAGCGTTGGGCGACACTTATCCAGCAGAAAATCAAACGCGATGCTTCGCGATTTGAAACCAATATAGAAGCATCTACAGATATGTTTACTTGTAAGAAATGCAAATCAAAACGCTGTACCTATTATGAGTTACAAACTAGATCTGCGGATGAACCTTCGACGATCTTTATTACGTGTTTGGATTGTGGCAAACATTGGAAATCGTAAACATCGTGTTTGAGTTTATAAAATAAAATGGATATAAAAATATTTTTTTATATTTATATGTATAACATGGAACAAGATGAAAAAACGAAAGAGTTTATTCGAAAAGCGAAAGAAATTCATGGAGATGCATATGATTATTCAAAAGTAGAATATAAAAAGGCAATTGAAAAAGTAATTATTATATGTAAAACACATGGAGAATTTTTACAACAACCATGTAATCATTTAATTGGAAATGGATGCCGATATTGTGGATTAAAAAAACGACAAATAAAACGACTTAAATTCCAAGAAGAATATATTAAAAATTGTATTTTAACACATCATAATGATGATGGAAGTCCTATATATGATTATTCAAAAACAGAATATACTGGATGTAAAAATATAGTTAAAATTATTTGTAAAAAACACGGAGAATTTCAACAACTTGCTGGAGTTCATAAAAAAGGACATGGATGTACAAAATGTGCTGGTAGATTAGTAAATGATACTAAATCATTTATAGAACAAGCACAACTCATTCATAAGGATGAAAATAATAATCCATTATATCAATATCATATGGTTGATTATAAAAAATCATTTGAAAAAGTCATTATAGTATGTCCGATACACGGAGAATTTATGCAACAACCGCATAATCATTTAATTGGTAATGGATGTACAAAATGTGCTGGTAGATTAGTAAATGATACTAAATCATTTATAGAACAAGCACAACTCATTCATAAGGATGAAAATAATAATCCATTATATCATTATCAACTTGTTGAATATATCTCTACATATGATTCAGTTATTATTATATGTCCTAAACATGGCGAGTTTATACAAAAACCAACAGACCATTTACGAAATAGTGGTTGTACAAAATGTGCTGGTAGATTAGTAAATGATACTAAATCATTTATAGAACAATCACAATTGATTCATAAAGATGAAGATAACAATCCATTATATGAATATCATCTTGTTAATTATAATAAATCAAATGAACATGTTATTATTATATGTAAAAAACACGGTGAATTCTTACAAACACCGAATAGTCATTTAAGCGCTAAATATGGATGCAATGATTGTGCTGTTGAAAAAAATTCATTCAAACAAAGAATCACAATAAATGATTTTATTGAAAAATCAATATATATACATGGTAATAAATATGATTATTCTAAATCAGAATATAATGGTTGTGATAAAAAAACAATAATTATATGTAAAAAACACGGCAAATTTTTACAAACACCTTATTATCATTCTCGTGGTGCAGGATGTCCTTTATGTGTAAATAAAACAGAAGCAAAATTATACGAACAACTACTACCCATATATCCAACTTTAATAATACAATTCAAACAGGATTGGTGTAAAAGAATCAAACATCTCCCCTACGATTTCTGTATCCCAGAATATAACATCATCATCGAATTAGACGGCGCACAACATTTTCGCCAAGTAGCTAATTGGTCTTCACCAGAAGAACAACAAGAAAACGACAAATTCAAAGAAACCTGCGCAAATGAAAACGGATATTCGATAATAAGACTATTACAAGAAGATGTATTCTATGATACATATGATTGGGTAAAAGAATTATGCGAATCCATTGAAGAAATAAAATCAAACAACGAAATCATAAATATCTATCTACATAAAAATGATGAATATGATGATAGAAATATATAAACAAACAACACAATAATTCTGTATGACAATATCCAATGAATTAATCATCGCCTATTCGGCTACCGCGATCTCCGTTTCAGGAAGATTTATTTTCATGTATTTGTTATATACAAAAAAATCGACTAATCTTTATTCGCTGATATTTTCTATTATGAATATTGTATCGTCTTCTTTATGGATTACATATAGTAGTATAATCATAGATACTCCATTACTTGTTCGCGGATCATCTGATTTATTGCTTTTTTCTATTTCGGCAATTTATATTCTTTCGAATCGTATCAATGAACCTAAAATACAACGTATTATGATGGATGATGATATTGAAAACAAATAAAATTGAATTATTTTATATTTATCATATGAATAAATATAAAAATGTCGCTCGTCGAATCAAACCACGTAAAAAATCTACCAGTTAATATCGTCATACAGATCTGTGAATATACTGGAAAATTCATATTAGTAAAGAATGGGAAACTGAAATCGATTATAGATATGCGCGATTTCCAACATCTAGAACCGGTTCTTAAATGTAGGAAATTCTTCTCCATCAATACATTGATGCGATCATGGGATCGAGCGGAATTCGAACATAAAGAGGAGAGAGAAAAAGAACATATTCTTCATTTGCAAAATGTCGATTTTCATAGACACCGTCAACTCTTCTTACAGGAAGAACCTATCGAAACTCTTGAACCTCTACAAAAAGATTTGTTTTGCTATCATTGCATTAGACAACTATCTTCTTCTGCTTTAGAAAGAGTAGAGGAAAGTTATAAAATACATGGGTCTCTTTTACTTTTTCGCAATGGTACGATTCAAGCTACTACATATGAAACACGATCTAAGTTTCTATTAAAATTTTGTATTAATTGCCGTGAATGTATAGAAGATCGAACCCCAAAAATCGTGAATGAATATTATGAAATATTCAAAAAGGAGTATAAAAAGAAGCAAATAAAAGAGGAGATTTACGAAAAGAAAATTCTTGAAAAGAAGCGCGGGTTTTCCTACAAGAAAAAACAGACTATGTACAAATCGAAACCAGATAAAAAACCCCTTCGGTCTTATCATATGCTTAGATAAATGGCCTCTGCACCCTCTTTTTCCCAGACAATTTTCGGTCCTGGGTTCTCCGCGTCGTTTCCATAATCTATATAACGAATCGATTTCGAAGTGGATTGCTCTAGATTCAATAGATTTTTTAATGCCAATAATCGTCGGCGTAGCGGGTTTGATCGCTGATTTAGTTTGCGACTATGAAATTTAAGAGCCCATTCAAACTGTAATGCGCATTGCCATGTAGGAAATCCAGCGATATGGCATACACGCCGCCACTGATGTCCCTGTGCTACTTTCATGGAAGTAGCATGAGCACCGCCCTTGATCTCTTTATTATGCTGTCGAAGCCGGTGGTCCAAATCGACTGTTGCGCCTACATAGGTAGATCCATCCGTACATTCTAATAAATAGACGAAAAATGAGTTTTCTTTTGTATCCGTCATATAATTTCTTATCTTATTACATTTTCATATAGATTGTCATACAGAATAAATATAGGATATATAGGAAGAGACCGAAAATCCCTATAGAGATCCAATAGGATCCCGTATAAAATAGAGGATATCCCGGTTCTACCGAAGTATCGAGAGATAAACTATTAAAAAAAGGAAGGATGATCCAACTATAAAACAACATCTGTAATATAGCGGGTAAATATCCCGATAACCAACCCTGTTGGTTCTCCGTTTTAGGGAAGAGTTGATAACAGACCGGTAGATGAAACATATATTTTTTCGTTTGCAAATTATGCCAGATATCCCAATCACCGATTTCTTTAGGGTCTGTTAAGAGAACCCGGTCCCTACATTTTCGACTATAAATCATTGCATGAGTCCCTAAAGAAATTATCCGGCGATGTTGTCCAACAGGAATCTGTAGGATAGGTAGGCAGCCAAAAGAATAGGCAAAATCGGTTTTTCGGTTCTCTTCTAAAAACTCGGCAATATATTGGGGGTTCTCTATATTGATCCTAAAATCCGGATCAAAGAAGAAATCGTCTTCTAAAACGAGGATATTTTCATAGGATTGAGCTTCGGCGTGCCGGAATACTTCATAATAACAGGCAATAAGATCCTTCGCTGGAGTATCTATACCTTCTTTATGACAGATACGATAACCCTTATTATGGAGAATCCATAACCGGTTGGTAGGATGGTTCTCCATAAGTTCTTTATTAATTTGGGGTAATCTACCGTTTCCTTCTAAATGAATAATATAGGTAGCATCGACTGCGGAATGTTCGAATATTCCGTCATTATATAGACGCGATTCAAACCGATAACAAATGGTCGATGTCATTAGAATATTTGGATAAAACAATATAAAATATTTCTACGTGATATATTACTTGTGTTTTATATGGTAGATCTAATAGAACTGGATATAGAAAATCGTAATCCTACGATTAAGAGTAAGCTTTATACAAATAAAAGTAATCAAATGCAATACCAGATTTTGAATTATGACCCAACAGATCTTCTGTATGACAATACCGAAGGACTTTATAGATGTGTTATTTTGACGGAACCTGAAGGAGAACTCTTGGGATTTTCCCATCCTAGATCGCAGGTTCTCCAAATCTTTCGGGAAAAATACCCTAAATTAGATTCTTCCAAAATGTTTATCAATGAAATCGTCGAAGGAACAATGATCCAGTTGTTTTGGGATCCGCGTATTGAATCGTGGGAAATCGCAACGAAAGGGTCTATCGGTGGTAATAATTGGTTTTATAGGACGAAATATCCGGACTTGGGTGAACAGAAAACATTTCGCGATATGTTTTTCGACGTTTTTCAGTCGTTTTCGGCGTTTGATTCTTTTCCTAAAGATCATTGTTATCAATTTATTTTACAACATCCAGAGAACCCGATTGTATTGTCTATTCAAAAACCAGCGGTTTATTTAGTGGGGGTATATCGTATTATGAATAATAAGAAGGTTCTCCCTATTTTCCCTACAGAATATGAACAATGGTCGATCTTTATGACAACTCCTATTCAATTTCCTCCGCGAATGATAGTAGACTCATATGATGAGATCATAGAAAATTATTGTTCGATACATGCAAATATTGCTCCGTATATCAAAATGGGGTTTATGATTCTTCATTTGGATACTGGTGAACGGACAACGATAGAGAACCCGATTTATAAAGAAGTCCGCGAATTACGGGGAAATCACCCGAATCTTCAATATCAATATTTATGTTTACGCCGGATCAATAAAGTGAATGATTTTTTGCTGTATTTTCCGCAATATAAGAAGATTTTCCACCGATTTTCTAAACAATATAGCGAGTTCTTACAGGGACTTCATCAATCTTATCTTACCTATTATATTCAAAAGAAAGGAATACAGATTTCCAAGCGATATTTCCCATTGATTTATCGAATTCATCGTGAAGTCTATCTTCCATCTCTTAATAGTGGGGAACGGAAAATTATGCGATTAGGTGAAATTGCAAAATATATAGAAACGATAACGCCGAATGAATTGATCTATTATCTAAATTATCATGTAGATGAAACAGCCAAATAAAAAATTGACCTATTTTTTATATAAACATATGTATTATACAAATACTTATGTTTGAAATGTGCGATTATTGCGGTGACTCACATATATTCAAATATTGTCACAAAGGGATACAATCCATTCGCTTTATGAAAAGCGAGGATCTTCTATATAGTTGTTCTATGAATCAGTTACGCTGGTTATGTAAATATTACAAAATAAAAATATCCCATCGGAAAAAGTTGATGATAGACCAACTCCTAGAATTAAATAAAAAAGCGGACCTATATCAATGTCCAATATGTCTTGATGAATTGTCTACTGAAAGAACTGTGATTACACCATGTGGACATGCTTTTTGCGATTATTGTATTTTAAAGTTCATGCAGAAGAAAGATGAATGTCCTATTTGTCGATCGCATTTTACTATTATTTATCTACTTTTAGTGATTCCAAAAGATAGAATTATGGAGATTTATGGCGAGATTTATAGCATATCTATGGGAGAACCGGTTTATTATTGTCAACAGATAATGGGTGAAAGACTACATCCTAATGGATACGTATTTGATCAGGAGGATATAACACACGAGATAAATCGTAATCATGGTATTCAATTCTGTAGGAATCATTTTATATTTATGGTCGTTACTCTACTCTTTATCCAATATATAATATCCTGTTTGAATGAAATGTTATATATTGTCGAGTATAATACTGAAACTGGTATCTATGCATAATACATAGACGATAGTTTGCTTAGATTTTGGATATATTTCATAGCCATTTCTTTGCTATTATCACTTAATTGACTTACAGGTTCTCGTAATTTATCAATGACTTCAATGACTTTATCCGGATTTGCCATATTTTTAACATCGTCCTTATAATCCTTATTAAAAAAGAAATCGATATTTCCATTTGTAATAACATCGGCATATTTCAAATTAATATATTTATTCCAACAGCGAATTGTGATAATAGGGTTTGCCTGTTTTAATAATATTAATGCCTGTTTTGCATCTTGTATTTCTTTTTTTTCTGGAAAAATATGGATAATATCATCAAGAAATTCGAAAAGGACTTTATTAAATGCTTTTAATAGAACTGATTTTTCAGGTGTTGCCATTATTTAAATAATAAGAATAGACACTATTTATATTGTTTATGTATATAAGATTTTTTCTAACAACTGATAGGTTATAGTATTTTAGAATTTTTTTATCTAATAATTATATATTATGCCATTATTATTTAATGAATATTCCATAGATACAATAAATGGACCTGTATCATTTTCTTATATGAGACCTAAAAATCCACTATTTCATCCTTTACTTCTTTTTGGAGATACACATACAATGACACATTTTAAAAAATGTCATGATCCAAATTGTTTCGAAATCCAGACTGATTTTGTATATACCTTAAATGAATTCGCAAAGAAAGTGAGAACCGAATTTTATATGGAAGGATTTATGTTACCTAACTTTAAAAAATCAGCAAAAGAAATTCAAAAAGTGTATAGAGATATTCGTAATGATCCTGTGAATGAAATATTACATAAACAAAAACATGGACTATTAGATTATCAAATTACATCGCCAACCGAAACCAAACAAGCGGAGCAAAATTATAGAAAAAAATATAAGCATTCGAATTTATCTGAGATGATGGCTATGTATTATTCCTGTTTTTATTCCGATTTAAAAGGCGAACATTGTCCCTTTAAGAATATTAATTGGCATTTTACAGATACTCGATATACTCATATCTATAGACAAGAAAGCAAAAATGATCAAATGGAACATATTGAATATTATGGAACTTATATTGGTGAATTATTGGATGTATTTGCAGATGAATTAGATAAGGATTCACCAAATGTATCGAATATTTTGGATACACTTCCAAATGAATTAAGAGAATCATATAGATTATCAAATAAAGAAATGGCGAATTTTTTGGAATTTGCTATTTTATTATTTGATGATTATGGTGAAAATGTAGTTCCAAAAATACTATCTAGCGTTACCATTAAAAAACAGTATGATAAATTAAGTGAACCGATGAAAAAGATTTTAACACCAGAATCGTTTATACAGTTTTTTAAATGGCGGTTGAAATATATTGAAACACAAAAATCGTTAGAGTATTTTTATTCAGGCGGATATCATGATATTATTATGGAAATGTTTTATACTCTGTATAACTATTATAATGAACTATCTATATTAGAATTGGACGGAAATAGTAATACAGATTCTTATGATATGATTAGACAGACTACTGCGCAAAGATTAATAGATGTAAATGTAGATGAACATACAGTATATGTTGGCCAGATTATGTCTATTAGTTTAAATGCGATCATACTTGATATATATTTTATTTTGCGAAGTCATAAAATAGACAATAGAGAAGAGGATCAAAAACTTATATGTGCATATTTTGGATCTAGACATATAGACTGTATCCGTTATTATTATACAAAAATTATCAAAACTCATACCGATACATTTTTTGCAAGAACACTGTCAGGTGAACGCCGGATTCATATTACAAAAACGATCGATTTAAATGCGATTTTTGGTTATAAACGAACTAGGCGAACCACCATGAGAATAAAATCAAAAGAAGAATGGGAACAGGATATGGAAAATACAATCAAAAAAATCGAATTCCGTATGAATAAAAGTAAAAAACATAAATCTAAACCCTCTATGACAAAATCTCGAAGAAAGACGCAGAAAAGATCTATTTCTATCGATTAACTCTTTCCCTGACTTCGTAGCAACAATAATTCACTCTATCTATGGTGTTCTCTATAAAGGGTTAAAATCCATAAGGTGTCTTTGGTGCGCCCTGACGTATTTCCATATCACGTTTTTGCGTTAAATTATCTATTGTTACTGATTGATCGACTTTATCTGGACGCCATGTATCCGGTGGTGTAGGAATCGAAAATGTATCTTCTAATACAGAAGTATAATTATAGAGTGGTCTACGACCCCCTACACCCTTTGCACTCAATTCTTCTGGTGATAGGTCATACATAGTATATTGTTCAGATACGATATTCAAATTACCTGTTGATCCTGTAAGACTAGTCCCTATAGGTTCTCCTGTAAACATAGTTGCCTCTTTCATTTTAGAGAGAACGGCTGGTTCGAAATATTTGATAATTTCACCACCGAAAAGTGCATTATAATTTTTCTTAACAACTAGGAGTGCTGGTACGCTATGAATATTGGGTGGTAGCATGATTTTTTTACCGTTTTCTAATTGTATATGTACTTGACCTGTCTTTGGATCTACTGCTCTTTTATCTATACAGATTGCATTGATCTTTTCTAAAAGACCGGCTTTACTTATATATTGAAGTACTTTTTGTGAATTAGGACAGAAATTGCTATAATATAAAATATCCATTTTATTTTATATTATATTTCTAAAATCTTCGGTTTTTCTTTACGCAATACAATATCATCTGTATGACATTCAGTGGGATTTATCGAATAACCTTACATCGGTTGGTTATCGAATAACCTTACATCGGTTGGTTATCGAATAACCTTACATCGGTTGGTTATCGAATAACCTTACATCGGTTGGTTATCGAATAACCTTACATCGGT
>Ga0214921_10005125_pt1 | contig 18726 bp, 13 predicted proteins | sample LL1505_MetaG_FD_177992 | JGI IMG/M metagenome (GOLD analysis project Ga0214921, IMG submission 177992) | Freshwater microbial communities from Lake Lanier, Atlanta, Georgia, United States - LL-1505 | ecosystem: Environmental > Aquatic > Freshwater > Lake | place: USA: Georgia | collected... | reverse complement strand
ATCTCGCCGATCACCGAGAAGCGATACATCCATCACTACAACATGCCGCCATACAGCACCGGCGAGAACAAGCCGATGCGTGGCCCAGGGCGACGCGAGATTGGGCATGGAGCCCTTGCCGAGCGCGCACTGATCCCAGTGCTCCCATCGATTGAGGAGTTCCCATACGCCATCCGAGTCGTCTCGGAGTGCGTGACCTCCAACGGATCGACCTCCATGGCCTCAACCTGTGGCTCGAGCCTCTCACTCCTTGATGCCGGCGTGCCGCTCAAGGCGTCGGTGGCTGGTGCTGCGATGGGCCTGATGTCGGAGCCAGATGGCGAGTTCATCGTCCTCACGGACATCCTCGGCAAAGAGGATGCCTTCGGCGACATGGACTTCAAGGTGACGGGAACCCGCACAGGGATCACCGCCTTGCAGATGGACATCAAGGTGCAGGGGATCAACGGCGCGATTATTCGCACCGGCCTCAAGGATGCGCTCGCTGCGCGCCTCGAGATCCTCGACAAGATGGACGCGATCATCAGCACGGCTCGACCAGAGCTCTCTGATTTCGCTCCACGCATCACCACGATCAAGATCAATCCGGAGAAGATCCGCGACATCATTGGTAAGGGTGGGGCGGTCATCCGCAAGTTGCAGGATGACTTCCAGGTCAATATCAATGTGCAGGACGATGGCACCGTGCAGATCGCTTCGGCTGACCCAGAGCGCACCAAGGGCGTCCTTGATGCGATCAATGGGATCACCAAAGAGGTTGAGCTCGGCTCGCTCTACATGGGTAAGGTCACCCGAATCATGGGCTTCGGCTGCTTTGTGGAGATCCTTCCAGGTAAGGAAGGCCTCGTCCGCATCGGCGAGCTTGCTGACTACCGAGTGAACACCGTTGAGGATGAGGTCGCCGTTGGCGACGAGATCATGGTTGTGGTCATTGAAGTTGACCGCCAGGGTCGCGTCAACCTGTCGCGCCGCGCCGCCATGCAGCGTCACAAGGCCGCGCCTCAGGAGTAACCGTGCTCCTGCACGCTAGGAAATCAACTGAGGACTTGCGGTTAATCCGCAGGCTCTCAGTCGTATACTGGGCTGCATGAGCGACGCTTCACGTCCAGAGGGTTACGTCGTCGCAGTACTCGGCGCGACCGGACTTGTTGGACAAACAATGATCTCGGTGCTCGAGGAGCGCAGTTTCCCCGTGCGCCAACTCATCCCACTTGCATCGAGCAGTGGCGGCCGCACTGTACGTTTCCGTGGCGCAGAAATCCCCGTGCAACAGGTACAACCTGAATCATTCTCTGGCGTAGACATCGCAATCTTCAGCGCAGGGGGGGCAGCAAGCCTGACGTATGCACCTGAAGCAACGTCGCGGGGCTGCGTTGTTGTCGATAACTCCAGCGCCTGGCGCATGGATGCAAATGTTCCGCTGGTGGTCTCCCAGGTAAATCCTCGAGCACTAGAGGCGCACAATGGGATCATCGCAAACCCGAACTGTTCGACGATGCAGCTTGCACCACTGCTTAAGGCACTCTCCGATACAGCCGGATTGGAGCGCGTCGTCGTTGCGACCTACCAGGCGGTGTCAGGTGCGGGGGCAAAGGCAGTAGCCGATCTCGAACAGCAACGTGCAACTGTAGTGGGCGGCGGGAGCGCTACCTCAACCATCTATCCACACGCTGTCGTATCGAGCCCAATCCCAGCTATTGACGTGTTCCTCCCGGATGGTTCCACCAAAGAGGAGACGAAGGTCGTCAACGAGAGCCGAAAGATTCTCGACCTGCCGAATCTCCGCATCTTTGCAACGGCGGTACGTGTTCCGGTTGAACGAAGTCACTCTGAAGCGGTACATGTTGAGCTCTCTCGTGCACTCAGCCCCGACCAGGCTCGTGCCGCCTTTGCTGCGATGCAAGGGGTTACGGTTGTCGATGACCCTGCGAACCACTCCTATCCGCTGGCGGCAGATGCGGCCGGGAGCGATGAGATCTTTGTTGGCCGAGTGCGCACCGATACCAGCGTCGAGCACGGGCTCGCCTTCTGGGTTGTTAGCGACAACGTGCGGAAAGGTGCCGCAACGAATGCCGTTGAGATTGCTGAGCTCTTGGTCAGCATGGACCTGGTCCATGGGGCACGCCACGACGCCTAACAGGGTCGCCCTTGAACTTGCCGCGGTTGCTCGCGACGCCGATAGCTGCACGGCGTGTGGGCTTTCGGCCACACGAACACAGACGGTCCCCGGTGAGGGGAGCCCAACGGCGCAGATCGTGTTTGTCGGGGAGGCCCCTGGGGCGCGTGAGGATCAGGTTGGCCGCCCGTTTGTGGGCCCCTCTGGACGTCTTCTCGACGACCTATTGGCCTCCATCGACCTCCGGCGTGAGGAGGTCTTCATCCTGAATACGGTGAAGTGTCGACCACCTGGCAACCGCAATCCGCAGAAGTCTGAAACCGCAGCGTGCGCCCCGCTTCTGACCCGCCAGCTCCAGGCGCTCCAGCCACGCGTGATCGCGACGCTCGGAAGGCACGCTCTGGCTGTCTTTGCGCCAAACGCCAAGATTGCCGAAGTGCACGGACGTCCGTACGCACGGACAGAGGGCGACCAGCACGGAAGCGCCGTGCTCTTCCCCCTCTACCACCCTGCAGCAGCACTGCATAACGGGAGCCTGCGGCGAACCCTCGAGCGCGATATGGCGGCCTTGCGGGGGTACCTCAATAGGCACGCTCGCGATGGGGCGGGGGAGGCTACCCTACGCGAGGTGGATTCGGTGCCAACTCGGCCCCGTTCCAAGAGGCAAGGGGAGGCTGAATGACGCGACGCCCGCAACCGGCACGCCGACCAGCTGAAGCCAGGCACCCCCAGGAGAGCCGCCGCCCCCATAAGGCTTCCGCGAGCGGACCAGCGCTTCGACTTATCCCGCTGGGCGGTATGGGGGAGATCGGGAAGAACCTCTACCTCTACGAGTACCAGGACACCATCATCCTGGTCGACTGCGGCCTCGCCTTCCCCGACGAGACCACCCTCGGTGTCGACATCATCATTCCTGACATTAGCTACCTCCGAGCGCGCCGCAGCGCCGTAAAGGCAGTCCTCATCACTCACGGGCATGAAGACCACGTTGGCGCGCTCCCACACATCCTTCCTGAACTTCCAGGTGTGCCGGTGTACGCCAGCACCCTAGCGCGTGGACTCCTCGCCAATAAGCTCAAGGAATTCAAGGTCACCGCAAATCCGCTGCGCCCACTCGACCCAGGCGGTCGTCTCGAGGTTGGCCCGTTCACGATTGAACCATTCCGCGTTGGCCATTCCATCCCAGATGCCATGGGCTACGCGATCCATTCACCAGTCGGAACAGTGATCCACACTGGCGACTTCAAGTTTGACCAGACGCCTGCCGACGGGAAGACCGCCGACTTCGCCATGCTGGCAAAGTTCGGCGCACAGGGCGTACTGGCATTGGTCTCTGATAGCACGCGCGCTGAAGCCCCCGGATACACGCCGAGTGAGCAGGTTGTTGGTCAGGCGTTCAAGGGGATCATCAGCAGCGCCCCTGGCCGAGTCATCATTGCAACCTTCGCCTCGAACATTGCGCGCATCCAACAGGTGCTTGACGCAGCAGGTGAGTTTCACCGCAAGGTTGCCGTGGTCGGTCGCTCCATGGAGCAGAACGTTAAGATTGCGCGAGATCTCGGCTACCTCAAATTCCCAACGCCGCTTCTTGCCAAAGAAGAGATCGCGCGCCGCACAAAGGAGCCCCTCGTGATTGCCACCACTGGCGCGCAGGGCGAGCCGATGGCAGGTCTAGCAAAGATGGCGAATGGAGAACACCGCAACGTTGAGATTCAGAACGGGGACACCGTCATTGTTTCCGCGTCGCCGATCCCAGGAAACGAAGAGGCTGTTGGTCGTACGATCGACAATCTCTTTAAATCTGGCGCGAACGTGATCTATCACTCCATCGCACAGGTGCACGTTTCAGGTCATGCCTCGCAGGAGGAGCTGAAGATGATGCTCGCGCTCACCAAGCCGAAGTACTTCGTGCCGATGCACGGCGAGATGCGCATGCAGGTTGCCCACGGACGACTTGCGACACAAATGGGGGTACCGCCATCCGCCGTGTTTATCATTGACAACGGCACGCCGGTTGAGTTTGCCGCTGACGGCAGTGCGCGACGTGGCAAGCCGGTCGAGCATGGCTCTGTCTTTGTCGATGGCTCTTCGGTAGGCGAGATTAGTGAGATTGTCCTCCGCGATCGGCGAACGCTTGCCGACGACGGCATTGTCGTTGTGATCGCAACCATCGATGCACGCACGGGCAAGCCGGTTGGCCGCCCTGCACTCGTTACCCGTGGATTCCTGAATGGCGATGAGGACAACAAGCTCGTTGAGGAGGCGATCACCATCGCCCTCAAGGCTATTCAGCACAAGGGCGATCGCGGGGCTGAAGCCGGACTCATCAAGGCGCAGCTGAGCGAATCGGTATCGAGATTCCTTGGCAAAGAGACTCGCCGTCGCCCACTCGTGGTTCCTGTGGTGGTGGAGGTTTAAGCGATGGCAAAACGGGGAGGGGAGAGCACCGGTCGCCAAACGCGACGTAGCCCGCTTGCATCTCGCACAGCGCTGCGCACCCTGCTCTCCCTGGCCTTTGCCGTTACTGGCGTCATCTTTGCCGTTGGTCTGGTCCTTCCAGGCCGGGGAGCGCTTGCCGACGTGCTGCGCGACGTGCTCGCCCCTTGGTTCGGGGCTGGTCGCTGGTTTGTGCCCGTCGCCTTAATCGTGTTCGCGGTATGGATTGAACGGCGTTCCGCGACCGCATCACGCGTTCCGTTGCGCATTGGCCTTTCGCTTTTTGCCTTCGTCGGAGTCCTTGCCCTCATTGAGATCCTCGCGCCAACCCACGGTGGCCGAATCGGAAACATTGCTGGTGGGGGTGCGGCAAGCCTCCTTACGGGGATCGGGGCATTCGTTGCATGGGCTGGAATCCTGACCGGTATCGGTCTCATCCTTGCGGAAAACGCGGTTCGGAGCCTCTTCGCTGCGCTCTTCGCTGGCGCGAAAGTGGGAGCCGAAGTGATCGGCGAAGGGGTCGAGAAGCTCGCCGCGGAACGCGAGCGAATTGGACTAGAGCGTGAGGCGGCGCGCGCTGAGGAGGCCGCACGGGCACGTGATGAGGCAGCAACGGAAACCGTGATCAATATTGCGCCCGCTCCAGTACCTGTAACCCCTATCGTTGCGACAAATACCCGTGCCGAATCGGTTGCAGAGAACGTACGTTCCGGAGGCGCACTAAGGGGATCAGAGCCGGAATCCAGAAGCGCGAACACGCCGCCTGCACCAAGGGGCAACGTAGCTGGTGCTGCTGAATGGAGATTGCCATCTACAGGGCTCCTAGATGCGCCAGGTAAATCTGTTAGCCCGAACGCGAGTATTCACCAGGCCAACGCGGCGATTATTGTGCAGAAGCTCCGTGATCTCGGCATTGAAATCACGTCGGTCACAGCCAATCCCGGGCCTGTGGTTACTCAGTACGAACTGACCCCCGCGCCAAATGTGCGCATTAGCCGCATCGAAGGTCTCGGTGACGACTTGGCGATGGCACTCAGTGCCCGATCAATCCGTATTGAAGCGCCAATCCCAGGTAAGGCGGTTGTTGGGATTGAGATTCCAAATCACGAAGCAGAGGCGATCCGCTTCAAGCCGCTCCTCTCACCGGTTGATAGTGCGGGGTCATGGACCCCAACACAAACCATCCCATTTGCGCTCGGCAAAGATGTCGGGGGAACGCCGCAGGTCCGCGATCTAGCCAGCATGCCGCACCTGCTGATTGCAGGTGCCACTGGCTCAGGAAAGAGTGTGATGGTCAACGCGATCATTGCATCGTTCTTATTCGCACGAACTCCCCAAGAACTTCGCATGATCCTGGTTGATCCGAAGCGCGTGGAGCTTTCCGGGTACAACGGACTGCCTCATCTGCTTGTTCCAGTAATCACTGAATCGGACAAAGCTGCCTCGGCACTCAAGTGGGCGGTACTCGAGATGGAGAATCGCTATCGCATGTTTGCGGCCGCCGGTGCACGAAATCTTGAGGGATATAATGCGAGTCGCGAAGACGTACATGACCGAATGTATTCCATCGTCGTCATCATCGATGAACTTGCTGACCTGATGATTCAGGACGGTCGAGAGACGGAAGAATCGATTGTCCGTATCGCCCAGAAAGCCCGCGCAACTGGTATCCATTTGATCCTTGCGACACAGCGGCCTTCGGTCAACGTAGTGACAGGTTTGATCAAGGCAAACATCCCGAGCCGAATCGCCTTCTCCATGGCGAGCCAGATTGACTCTCGCACCGTGCTCGATGCGCCAGGAGCGGAAGATCTGATCGGCCGCGGCGATATGCTCTTCCAACCATCCGATGCGCCAAAGCCAACGCGTATGCAGGGAGTGTTCGTCTCGGATCGTGAGATCAATGCTGTCGTGACCCACTGGCGCGATCAGGGGCTCCCTGACTATCAACTAGGAATTGTTGCCTCCGCCGAGCGCAGCTTTGGTGGTGGAGCTGACCGTGGCCGTGATGAAGAACCGGCAGATCGACTGTTTGATGAGGCCGTGCAGGTGGTGGCCGAGCATGATCGAGCCTCCGCATCGTTGCTGCAACGCCGATTACGCATCGGCTACGCACGCGCTGCTCGAATCATCGACCAGCTCGAAGAGAAGGGGTACATCGGTTCATTTGACGGATCTACTGCTCGCGTCGTGAATCGCGACAAGATCGCCTCTGACACTGCAAGCGCCCCTGGCGCTGACGTTTTGAATCCGAATCAAGCGGGGGAGCTAGGAGAGGGGTCCTAGAAGATGGACGAGCTTCTCCCGCTAGATCCTCATGGAGCAGCATCAGATGGCGAGGCGCGCTCTGCGGCGCCGCGCATCGGTGATCGACTCCGCCAAGCGCGGGAGCGTCGAGGCATCAGCATTGGAGAGGCTTCTGCGGCGCTGAAGATTCGCGCTCCAATCATTGACGCGTTTGAGCGGGAGGACCACAGCCAGCTTCCGCCTCGGGTCTATGCCCTCGGACAGCTGCGCACCTACGCTACGTATCTTGGTCTGGATCCGAGCACCGTGGCTGCGGGATGGCAAGCCGCCCCACCCGCAGAGGGCCGTCCGAACCCAGAACCGCTGACCGGACCGTTTTCAACGATGGACCGTGTCATGGCTCTTCGTCCCGGTGTCATTCGTTCAACGCGTGGGGTGCTTGCCATGGGAGGGCTGGGGATTTCGGTGTTAGCGATCAGCGGATTCATGGTGTTGCAGCTTCTGCGATTTGTTCTGCCGCCTGCGATTTCGATCACATTTCCTCTTGACGCAATTAGCAATCTTGAGGCCGGAACCCTAACGTACGAAGTGAAGGGGACCGCCGATTCGCGTGCCAGCATCATCATTGAAACCAGCGCTGGGGCGCAGCTGACTACGGAGGCAGATGAGAGCGGCCTGTGGAGCCTCCTCGTGCCGCTCGGGTCCGGTCGTACTGAGGTTGTAGCCCGCGCGGTGAAGCCTGGGACGGGGGGTGAATCGAGCACTACAGCGGAACGCGTTTTCCTCGTGGCGCTTCCGGACAAGGTTGCGCCCGAGATCACCATCTCGCAACCAGCACCGAATCTTGCTGTGGAGAACGGCGATGTGCCTATTTCGCTCGTGACCGCCCCGAACGTAGCGATTGCCATCGCAGCCACGGACACCGCCGGGGGGCTCGTGACATCGACAATCATCAGTGATGTCAACGGTGCCGCAACTGGGGGCATTGCCCTCCCTGCGGGCCGCTGGACTCTGAGCTTTAGCGTGACAGGCGCCGACGGAACCCTCGGGCAATCTACCCGCACGGTTGAGGTTTCCTTTACCGGCGTCACAGTGATCGTCACCGGGGGTGCAGCTTCCACCTGGATTCGGGTATGGATTGACGGCGTCACCGATCCAGCAATTGGCGTGACGGGGAAAACGGTGGCCCCTGGGGCTCGATTTGTCTTCACGGGAGCGCGGCGTATTGAGATCCGCAGCGCCGACCCATCTATTCTTCTCATCACTCTTAACGGGCGTACTATAAGCGGAATCAAACGCGGCAACGGAGCCGAAACCTACGCCTTCCTCAGTACGGGGAAGGTGGAGAAGTCTTCAAGGAGGTAATACATGGCAGCTGATAACTCGTTCGACGTTGTTTCAGAGTATGACGAACAGGAACTCAAAAACGCCCTCGACCAAACCCGGAGGGAGATCGCCACTCGCTACGATTTCCGCGATGCCACCGCAGAGATTAAGGAGGAGAAAGGGGAGCTGGTGATCCGCGTTGACGGCGATCTGCGCCTGAAGGCCCTACGCGACATCCTCGAATCAAAATCGGTGAAGCGCGGTATTGACCTGCGAACCTACGACTGGGGGAAGGCGGAGGCGGCAGGCGGGGACACCCTTCGTGTTCACGTGAAGCTGCGCAAGGGGCTCGACGATGTGGCAGCGAAGAAGATCGCCAAGTTCATTCGCGACACGTTCCCAAAGGTGAAGACGCAGATCCAAGGCGAGGCGGTCCGAGTGACTGGCAAGTCACGCGACGAACTGCAAGAGGTAATGACCAGCCTGAAGGATCTTGACGTTGAGCGACCCCTGCAGTTCGAAAACTACCGGTAGCTTGTGACACGCCCGCTTAGCGAGATCGCCGCAGGGCTAGAGTCCGCTCGCAAGGGGGCACCACTGCCGGCGGGATCTCGTCTCCACATCATTGGAGTTGGTGGCACTGCTGCGCTCGCAGCAGCGCTGCACGCTAAGGCGCTCGGGGTGAGCGTCTCCGGATACGACCAGGCTTTGGGCTCAGAAACCGCAGCTATCCTGCTGAGTGCCGGGATCCCCGTCGGTTCAGCAGCGAGCACGGACGTGCTTCAAACCTGCATGCCACTCAGCACTGCGAGCACAGTTGCCATTTCGAAGGCGATTACCAGCACGCAGCCAAATCACCCTGAGGTGCTTCTTGCGCGTGCGGCAGGGGCTCGCGCAATATCGGTGCAGCAGGTGATTGCTGATGCTGCGGCAACGCGTGGTGGTCTACTCATCGGCGTTGGCGGCACGCACGGCAAGACGACCTCAACAGGATGGGCACTTGATGCGCTGACTCGCTCTGGGATCAACCCATCTGCCTTCGTTGGCGGCCCACTTACCGCAGATCTTGGCACGCCCGCAGGCTCACCGGTGCATATCAGCAGCGAAGCAGGCTTTCTCGTTGAAGCTGACGAATATGGCGGCAACTTTGACGCCTACCACGTCGACCGCGCGCTGATCCTCAACGTGGACTGGGATCATCCCGACATCTTTGCCAACCGCCAGGCTGCCGTAGAAACATTTGCACGCTGGGCGGCGTATCCGGCAACGAGCGGCGCGATATTCATCAACGTTGGGGATCAGGGTGGCGCAGAGCTTGCAGCGCTACTTACGGCCAGAGACCTTCGCCACACCTACACCTTTGCCGTTTCAGCAGCGCCTGGCGTTCCGCAGGCAGATGTGACTGCGATCGTAACCTCCCAAGGAGGAGGGACTTTTTCAATCACCATTAGTCACCTCTCGGAACGTGCCGCAAGTGCAGCTCCAGCGCTGCGTGAACTACTCAATCGAGAGTTGCCGATCGGGTTGCTTGGCGCACACAACGCATCCAATGGCCTTGGCGTTGCCGCGCTTGTGGCCGGTGCGGGTGGTACCGCCGACGGGATCGCTCGCTCGCTCGCCACCTTTGGGGGCGTCGGTCGACGGATGGAGGTCCGATATGACCATGGTTCCATTACGGTGCTTGACGATTACGGCCATCACCCGACCGCCATAGACGCCACGATTGCCACAGTCCGTCAGCGCTATCCAGGTCGCACGCTCGTACTCGCCATTGAACCGCTCACGTATCACCGAACGGCGGCGCTGTTAGAAGGTCTTGCCCAGTCTTGTAGTGCTGCAGATCGTGTTGTGGTCGCAGAGATCTTCGCCGTACGCGACCTTGACACCACGAGCGTTTCCGCGGCCAACCTTGCCGAGCGGATCGCAGAGCTGGGCACACCGGCCACGGCCCCAGGCACTGTCCTGGAGACCGCAGCAGCCCTCCTCCCGAGCATCACGCCGGGGACAGTGATCCTGGTGATGGGAGGCGGGCGCTCAACGGAACTCGCGGTTGCGCTGGCTCGAGGTCTTTCAGCCGCGTCGTAGAGAGAGCGCCGCGGGGCAGGGGAGGGGCCTAGGCGCCTTCCGGTGAGCCGGCGGCGGCGTCAGGACCAGGAGGTGGCTGCGTTGCAGCCGAAGCGGCCAGCGCCTTCGCCTCCTCGCTCTGCGGGCGCGCAAATAGCGGGTGACCATCCGAAGTTAGGCAGCGCCCAGTCGCCAAATCCCACTGCCACCCATGGATGCTGCAGGTCAGCGTCTCGCCGTCGGTGGTGCCAAAGCGCGTCAGGTCGGCCTTCATGTGCGGGCAGCGGCGCTGGATCTGCCAGCCGGTCAGGTCGAACGTCCCCTCGGTCGGGCCATTCTCGGCGTAGAAGCCTTCGGCGTACTGAATCCGCGCCACAGACAGGCACTTGAACCAGGTGTAGACGTAGTCGTTGTAGGCACCTTTGCGCCACGCTGAGAAGCGCAGCGAGAGGAAGAGGCTGTTGACCCAGTCATCCGTGCGCGTGCGCACCAGGTGGTCCAATAGGTAGCGGGGGATCGTGAACCGGAAGTCCACCTCTCGGCCATCATCGGCGACGACGGAGCGCTCCGGGAAGTCGAGGAGGATTGCCTCGTCATCGGTCTGAATCTTGATCGCGGTGCCGATGCCATCGCAAACACGCGGCCCAAGTGCCATGAGCGGCTCGAGCCAGGCCTTTAGCTCAGGCACCAGGTCGGTTCGCGGGCCAGCCCACGACGCTTTCTCTGCTGCAATGACAGGGGCCATGTCGGCTGCGTATCTGCGCAAATACACTTCCTTGTTCGCAAAGACATCCTGCACAGACAGGTCGCCCTGCAGATGCTGCACATTGAAGGTTCCGTCTGCGTCGAATTCCCCAACGCTTCCCGGGAGCATCAGAACGGCCGCCTGACCTTCAGCTTGTAGGCGTTCCACCATAAAACGCTGGTCGGGGAAGATCGAATCATCGGCGTCATGCACGTCGTTCCAGCGGAAGAGCTTGTCATCGAGGAAGCAGGGGGGTCCGGCAGAAGGGATCACCACACGGGGCGAGATGATCTCCACGTAGCGAGCGGCGCGGGTGAACTGGGCAGCGCGTTTCTTCTTGGCGAGCGCCTCAGCAGCCTTCGCCGGCATCTCATAGACCATTGGGTACCAGATCGCACCGCTGAACTGCAGGAGGCAGATATCGATCGCACCCTGCACCAAGAGGCGGTCAGGATCGGTCGGGCGGCTGTCATTGAGGTTCAGGAGGCGCTCTACGCCGTCGTCAATGAGGAGCGCGGAATCACCAATTGGGCCGTCAGTCGGGGCTGTGAGAGCCTCTACGACGATGTTGAGTCCACCGTGGCGCACCGGGACGCCCGACTGGGTCTCGATAAAGGAATGGAACCCGAGCTCCTGAAGGGCTTCCTTGAGCTCTGGGAGTGGGTAGGCAGGGAGAATCACCACCGCGTCCTTGTTGCAGTAGGTCTTGAGCCACTCAGGGTCAAAATGGTCCCGATGCAGATGGCTGATGTAGAGGTAATCGGTGGCACCCAAGGCGGCATGGTCGAGCTTGTCGTTTCGCGGATATGGGAACCATCCTGCGTAATACGCCGGAGTGAACCATGGATCACACAGGATGGAGCCATGCGCGGTGTGGATCTTGACTCCGGCCTGGGCAATGAACTCAATCCGCATGGGGGGAGGATAGCGACGATCTGTGCTCAGCGCCCAACCTAGTTCGTCACATAACTATCATTATCGGAACCAAGATAGAGAGAGTGTCACGCACAGTGCCGCACCCTGCACTTACCCCGCTCTGGTCTGCGCCTCGACCGGTTGCTTGCTTAGAGCAGCTTCGCCGTTGCGTTGCGCTTCAGCCGCTTCAGTTCACTAGCCATTTCAGGTGTGGCAAAACCTGTGACATGTAGTGCATCTTCGTCGTAGGCCACCTGGATACCGCCCCGGGCGCGAATCGCCTCAACCTCCCCCACCGCCGTATACGGAAGACGGAGGTCAACCGGGGTGCCTTGGCGCTGCAGTGCCTCCTCGATGGCACTGCGGAGCGGACCGAGGCCGAGCCCCGTCGCCGCCGAGACGCCGAGCGCCGCGGGGTCAATCTCGCGAGGGTGCATCTCAGCCGCATCAATTTTGTTGGCCGCAATGATGCGCGGCTTTTCAGCGGCGCCAAGTTCGTCGAGCACGGCCTGCACCGTGGCGCGATGCTCGAGGGCGTGATGGTCGGAGGCGTCGACTACCTCGAGCAGCAGGTCGGCACGGGAGACCTCTTCAAGGGTGGCTCGGAACGCATCGACGAGCTGGTGTGGCAGCTTATGGATGAACCCCACGGTGTCGGTAACGATGGCATTCAGGCCGCCTGGCAGCCGAACCCTACGACTGGTTGGGTCCAGGGTGGCGAACAGGCGATCCTCGGCGAGAACGACGCTACTCCCAACGAGACTGTTCAGCAGGGTCGACTTGCCAGCGTTTGTGTAGCCCACGATGGCTACGGTGGGCTCGCCACGTGTGGTGCGGCTTTTCGCACCGGTCTCACGGCTACGGCGAACCTGGTCGACGCGCGCCTTCATCACCGAAATGCGGTCACGGATCAAGCGGCGGTCGGTTTCAAGCTGTGATTCACCGGGACCGCGCGTGCCGATGCCGCCACCGGTGCGCGAAAGGTGCGTCCAAAGCTTTGTCAGGCGGGGCAGCTGGTATTCAAGTTGCGCGAGCTCTACCTGGAGGCGGCCCTCACGGGTGCGCGCGTGCAGGGCAAAAATGTCGAGAATCAGTCGACTTCGATCGATGACCTTCACCCCGAGGACCTCTTCGAGGCCACGTTGCTGGGTTGGCGAGAGTTCGTCATCGGCAATGAGCACCGTGAAGCCCGTCTCAACCTTAGCTGCGAGCAGCTCTTGCGCCTTGCCGGCGCCGATGTAGGTATCTGGATCAGGATGGCGGCGCTGCTGCCACTCGGCACCAACAACGTCGGCACCCGCCGTGCGCGCGAGGCTTGCGAGCTCTTGGAGGCTATCTTCAGCTGGCCACCCCTCATCGCTGCCAGTGTCGACTGCGATCAGAAATGCGCGCTCTGGTGCGGGCGTCAGGTCAATCGGTGCAAGTTTCTTTGTCACTGTCCCTCTAGCGTACCGCGATCCGCAGCGCGTGCGGGAGGAGGCTTTGCGCAATCTCTACTGCAGAGCGCCCGTCGGTTGCAATCGTCTCAGCAAGCGCTTCACCGCGGTACCAGGTGCGCTGCCGGCGGGCATACGCCCAGGTTCGAGTCGCTGCTGTTCCGATCGCACGTTCACGATCCATTGTCTGGTCAAGATACGCCTGCGCCTCGCGGTAGCCAATCCCAGAGAGTGCAGGGGTTTCGGCTGGAAGGCGCGCTGCAAGCTGTTCTGTCTCCTGAACTAAGCCCCCATCGAATTGCGCTCGTACTCGCGCAGCGATGGCGGTGCGGTGTCGCTCAAAGTCAGCATCGTCAATCTGCACGTATGCCGTTGGCGCGGACCATGGATTCTCCTCCTCCGCGAGCGGATCACCACCGAGACGAACGATCTCTAATGTTCGAATGAGTCGACGAGCACTCGCGGTGGCGACGGCATCTGCCGCTGCGGGATTGCGTTCGCGGAGTTCCTTGTCGAGCGGATCACGACCCACATTGGCGAACTGGAGCTCAAGTTGAGATCGAATCAGCGGGTTGCTTGGGCGCGCGCCACCCGAGAGGAAGCCCTTCAGCAGACCCCGCTGGTAGAGGCCAGTGCCGCCGACCACGATCGCGATCCCCGCTCCCCCGCTGGTCTGCGCGTGCGCGGCAATGGCAGCGCGTGCCGCGTCAAGCCAGTCGTAGAGGGTGAATGGGTCACTCGCCTCGGCGATGTCGATGCAGGCGTGCGGCCGCGCCGCCCGAATCTCTGCACTGATCTTGTCGGTCCCGATATCAAAACCGCGAAACACTTGGCGCGAGTCTGCCGAGACTACGACTGAACTCACTCCAGCAGCGTCGAGCGCGTCCGCCAGCGCAAGCGCGGCGGCACTCTTGCCCACCGCGGTAGGACCACCGATCGCGAGAACCGGCAGGGTCGGCATGCTATCGGGCGTAATCAACCGCCCGAGTCTCTCGAATCACCGTCACGCGAATCTGACCAGGATAGGCAAGCTGCTCTTCGATGCGCTTGACCACCTCGTGGGCAATGGTACGTGCCTCTTCATCGCTGACCTGGTCAGGGCGAACAAGGATTCGCACCTCTCGTCCGGCCTGCACGGCGTACACCTTCTCAACGCCTTCAAAGCCGAGTGCGATCTGCTGCAGGTCTTCGAGGCGGCGCAGGTGCGCTTCGCCCTGATCGCCACGTGCGCCAGGTCGTGCAGCGCTGATCGCGTCTGCAACCTGAACAATTGGGGCCTCACGAGCGGTGCACTCCACCTCCTGATGGTGCGCAGCGATCGCGTTGACGATACCCTCTGGCATGCCGTGACGGCGCGCAAGGTCGGCGCCGATCGCCGCGTGCGTTCCCTCAATTTCGTGATCAAGGGCCTTGCCGATGTCGTGGAGCAAGCCGCCTACCTTTGCGGCACGAATGTCCATCCCAAGTTCGCCAGCGACGGCCCCCGCTACTTGTGCGGTTTCAATGGAGTGCAGCAACACGTTCTGACCGAACGAGGTGCGCCACTGCAGCCGTCCGAGGATGCGCAGGAGCTCTGTTGGAATACCAGTGACGCCAACCTTTAGCGCGGCAGCTTCGCCGTTTTTCAGCGAATCGGCATCAACTTCACCTTGCGCCTTCGCAACAATCTCTTCGATGCGAATCGGATGAATGCGACCATCTTGCATGAGGCGCTCAAGGGCAACGCGCGCCACCTGGCGGCGTACCGGGTCGAACGAGGAGAGCGTCACCTGGAGTGGGGTCTCGTCGATGAGCAGTTCCACTCCGGTCGCAGCTTCAAGGGCCCGAATGTTGCGCCCTTCACGACCGATCAGTCGGCCCTTCATCTCATCGCTCGCAAGCTTGACGTGGGTGACGGAGTGCTCGGCGCTGTGGTCCGCCGCAACGCGCTGCATTGCCGTCAGGATCATGTCGCGAGCCCGATCGGCTGCATCCTCTTGGGCGCGTCGTTCAAGAGTTGCCTGAAGGCGCTTTGATTCGCGCTCAGCCTCTTCCGTAAAGCGAGAGAGCACTTCGGTTCGGGCGGCTTCGGGGTCAAGGCCAGCAACCTCGGCAAGGCGAGTATTGACATTGGCGCGGGCCACGTCGAGGGCCACGGATTCGTCAACAAGCGTGCGCTCGCGCTCCGCGATGGCAACCTCGCGACCGGCGAAGAAGGCCTCACGTTCACCCAGGGTCACCTCAAGCAGTCGGAGGCGTTCTGCTTCAGCAGCCGCCGCTGCACGGTCAGCCTGCTGAGCTAGCTCTGCATCGGCTCGTAGTCGCGCAATCTCTCCCTTGGCTCCAATCACCAGGGTGCTCTGCTGCTGACGCGCCTCTTCGAGAATGGCGGCAGCCTTGCGGTTCGCAGCCCGTACCGACGCTGCGGCAATCACGGTGCGCAGAGCAAGACCAACCGCAACGCCAAGTAGGGCAAAGACAACCGGGACCATCCCGTTCAATTCAGGCATGACTCTCTCCTGCCAGGCTGGCCCCGCGGCCTGGCTCGCGGTAGATAGGTCACAAAACCAGCCAAAGGCTGGGGAGAAGAGGCTACGCCTACCCGCCAGATCGGTCAAACGCCCGTGGTGCCGAGCGTGGCGGGGCTACTCCGCCTCTCCATCCCCCTCTGGAAGTGGAATTCGGGCCTCAGATTCCACTCGTTCGCGGGCAAGCCGCCAGGAGAGCGCACTCGGGAAACCCCGGCGGGCAAGCCCCTGGGCCAGTCGCTGGACCTCGGCGCGGACATCGCCGCCACGTAGGCGCAGTTTGGCCAGGGCGGCGCGTGCGGCACGCTCTTCGGCCCCCTCCGCGTGCTCTTCAACAACACGCAGGGTCGCCCCCCAGCCTGGCTCCGTGCTTTGTGCCTCTCCTGCTGCGCGCTGCGCCAGGAGTCGCTGCGCGAGCTCGTCGTCAATGCCGCGTCGTTTCAGCTCCTGCAGCAGCGCGCGATCGCCACGTTGCCGCGAGCGGTCGCGCGAATCGAGGAGCGCCTGTCCAAACCGCTCATCGTCGATGAGACCGATTTCAACGAGGCGTGCGACTGCAGCACGCACATGCTCTTCCGGGTATCCGGCGGTGATCAGGCGCTCTTCAAGGCTCTTACGCGAGCGCGGTGCACCGCTGAGCGAGCGTGCAGCTGCCTCCAATACATCGGAGGCCTCTGCCGCTGCTCGGCGGGCTTTCTGCGCTTCAGGGTCGCGGCGACGCGCCACGACGCACCGTTACTCCGCTTCGGGAGCGACGGCGGCGGGAATCTCAAGCGTCGTAGAGACCGCGCGAAGCTTCGCGTCAATCTCTGCGGCAACTTCAGGGTTCGCCTTGAGGAACTCCTTCGACTGCTCTCGGCCTTGGCCGAGGCGCACGTCGCCATAGTTGAACCAGGCGCCGGTCTTGGAGATCACATCGGCTGCAACACCAACGTCAAGCAGGCCACCGGCCATGCTGATCCCTTCGCCGTACATGATGTCGAACTCGGCGATGCGGAATGGCGCAGCAACCTTGTTCTTCACGACCTTCACGCGTACGCGAGAGCCGACCGCCTCAGTGGCGTTCTTAATCGTCTCGATGCGTCGAATGTCGAGTCGAACCGAGGCGTAGAACTTGAGCGCACGACCACCCGGGGTCGTCTCGGGGCTGCCATACATGACGCCGATCTTCTCGCGCAACTGGTTCGTAAAGAGCAGCACCGTGTTGGAACGGGCCACTGCACCGGTCAGCTTGCGGAGTGCCTGGCTCATGAGGCGAGCCTGAATACCTACGAAGGAGTCGCCCATCTCGCCCTCGATTTCGGCGCGGGGTACGAGTGCTGCGACCGAGTCGACAACCACAATGTCAACGCCACCGGAACGAATTAGCGTTTCGGCGATTTCGAGTGCCTGCTCACCGGTATCTGGCTGGCTCACGAGGAGTTCGTTGACGTTCACACCTGTCTGTGCGGCATACGCCGAATCCAGCGCATGCTCAACGTCGATAAAGGCGGCAACGCCACCGCGGCGCTGGGCTTCGGCGATGATGTGTTGGGCGATCGTGGTTTTACCCGAAGACTCTGGCCCGTAGATCTCGCTGATGCGACCCTTTGGAAGGCCACCGACGCCGAGGGCAATGTCAAGGGAGATCGCACCCGTTGGGATGGAATCAATCGCGAGACGCTCGCGGGAGCCGAGCTTCATGATCGCGCCGCGACCGAACTGCTTCTCAATGGTGAGGATTGCCGCGTCTACGGCTCGACTGCGCTCAGTGGAGGGCTTCCCCTCCTCCTTTGGCTCAACGGCTGCGCTCTTCTTGGATTCGCTCTTCTCTGCCATGGGTTACTCCTTATCTTCCGACGCTACAGCCCTTTTCTGCTGAGCTCCTCGCAGTCTGCCTGCCGCGGCGTACCGCGGCTGCATCGCACCGCGCTCTGGCACGGCGCCCGGCTCATCGCCGGCTCCAAGTCGGGGGGTCCCCGGCCCCCCAGCCGCAGCCCGAAGGCGCGGCAGTTCAGCGGCGAGTGTACCCGACACGATGGCCCTCCGAACCTCCCCCATGAAGGCGCTCATATGGCGCAGGTTGTGGATCGTGAGCAAGCGATAGGCCAGCAACTCCTCGGCTCGGAAGAGGTGTGCCAGGTAGGCACGGCTAAAGCGCCGACAGGTGCTGCAATCGCACTGGGCGTCAACGGGCTCCTGCTCGTCGAGGTGTCGGGTATTCCGCAAGTTAAGGCGCCCCCCGGTGACCCAGGCCTGCCCATTGCGGGCTACTCGGGCGGGCAGAACCGAGTCAAAAAGGTCAACGCCCCGCAGGACTGCCTCGAGCAGGTCAACGGGCGAGCCAAGGCCCATGAGGTACCTGACCCGGTGGTCCCCTTCCAGCGCAGCCACGGTTGCCTCTATCGCCGTGTTCCGTTGTTCTGGGGTTTCATCTCCTGCCAACCCGCCAAGGTTGATGCCGTCAAACGGAAGAGAACGAATGTAGGTGGCTGATTCGGCGCGCAGCTCCGGGTTGATCCCACCCTGGGCAATGCCGAAGAGCGCCTGGTCGGATCGGTTGTGGGCGCGCAATGATCGCACTGCCCAGCGGTGGGTGCGGTCCATTGCGCGACGTACTTCGCGATCGGTGCTCCCCTCTGGCATCACCGGCTGATCAAACGCGACGGCAATGTCGGGCCCGAGGGCCTGCTGCACCTCAATGGAACGTTCAGGCGTGAAGAGATGCATCGAACCGTCGAGATGGCTGCTGAACTTCGCACCCTCCTCGTTGATCCGCATCAACGGGCCGAGAGAGACCACCTGGAATCCACCCGAATCCGTCAGGATCGGACGATCCCAGTGCATGAACTCATGGAGGCCGCCGAAGCGCTGAACACGTTCGTATCCTGGGCGAAGGTACAGGTGATAAGTGTTCGCAAGGATGATCTGCGCACCGAGCGCCTTGAGATCTTC
>Ga0214921_10005124_pt1 | contig 18731 bp, 14 predicted proteins | sample LL1505_MetaG_FD_177992 | JGI IMG/M metagenome (GOLD analysis project Ga0214921, IMG submission 177992) | Freshwater microbial communities from Lake Lanier, Atlanta, Georgia, United States - LL-1505 | ecosystem: Environmental > Aquatic > Freshwater > Lake | place: USA: Georgia | collected... | reverse complement strand
TCGGTGTATTGATAGGGCACCCGATAGCGCCCCGTGAACTGCATGTCCGAGATGATGGCGCGGGCACTGCCTGTTATCGCAGCACTCTTAGGGTAGCGGGCTTCATACAAGGCTACCAGCCGTGCAAAGCCATCACGACGACGCTGGACCACCGGTCCCTCGGCGTGGTCAGAGTTGAAGAAAGTAGCTTCGTCGTAGGCATAGCCGGGCAGCAAGCCTGCGATCCGTTTGGCAATGCGCGAATGCCCTGCCAGCGAGCGGTGCTTGGCTCGCGACAGTTCCAGTCGACGTTTCGCTTTAGGAAGAAGCCAGGCCAAGGCACCGACAGCCAAAAGGGGTAATGCAAGGGTGTCATCCATGTGTCGCTCCGATTAGAAATATGACAAACTTACCCAACTTTATTGACAGCCATATGAAAAACAATTTGTTCCAGCGCTTTTTTCTTCAGGAGGACCTGAACTTCCTGCTGACCAACCGGGTGCCAAGGCTGCTGCTTACTCGCTGGATGGGTTGGTTTAGCCAACTCAAGAGCCCAGTTTTGGCGCGCCTGTCCATCCGGGTTTGGCGTCTGTTCACCGATCTGGACCTGAGCGATGCGAGGCAACAGCAGTTTGCCAGCCTTCACGACTGCTTTACGCGTGAGCTGCGGCCGGGTGCTCGGGTCATTGACCCTGATCCGGGCGTGATGTGCAGCCCCAGCGACGGCATCGTCGGCGCTTGTGGCCGGGTGGTGGATGGCATGGTGTTACAAGCCAAGGGCTTCCCCTATTCGATTGGCGAGTTGTTTGGCCCAAGCCAAGACCCCAGCGCTTTTCTGAATGGCAGCTACATCACCCTTCGCCTAACGTCTAGCATGTACCACCGCTTTCACGCGCCACAAGACATGACCGTGGAACATGTCACCTACCTCAGCGGCGACACATGGAACGTGAACCCAATTGCGCTGGCGCGGGTTGAGCGCCTGTTCTGCCGCAATGAGCGTGCCGTGTTGCGCGCCCGCCTGACTGCAAACGGCCTGCCGATAGCGCTCGTGCCGGTAGCTGCGATCCTGGTGGCCAGCATCCGGCTGCATTTTCTGAATGTCCTGCTACACCTCCGCTACCGCGGGGCCAACGAGATGCCCTGTGCGGCCGCTTGCGTCAAAGGCCAGGAGCTGGGCTGGTTTGAGCATGGCTCGACCATCATCGTATTTACCCCGCCCGGCTTTGAACTGTGCGACGGAATTGAAACCGGGCGACAGATCCGGATGGGTCAGGCCTTGATGCGATTACCTGTCGTCACGGCGTGAGTCAGGTTTTGTCATCGTTTTGACTCAATAACGTCACGCCTGGGTCATAGCGGGTTGCGACGATCATTATCCAGATCAACCCTCTGGAGAGATGCATGAAAGTCAGTGTATTTGGCGCCGGGTATGTGGGCCTGGTGACTGCGGCTTGCCTGGCAGAAATGGGCAATAGCGTGGTCTGCGTCGATGTCGACGCGCAGCGAGTGGCCGATTTGCAGCGTGGTATCACGCCCATCCACGAGCAAGGACTGGAAGCTCTGCTGCAACGCAATGCAGCGGCCGGCAGACTGGCATTTACCAGCGATGTCGCCGCCGCCGTAAGCCACGGTACCTTGGTTTTCATCGCCGTCGGAACGCCAGCTGCCGAAGACGGCTCCGCCGACCTGAAGCATGTCCTGGCCGTGGCAGAGACTATCGGCGATCACATGAGCGATTACAAGTTGGTGATCAACAAGAGCACCGTGCCTGTCGGCACAGCAGACCGGGTACGCGAAACCCTGGCAGCCGCATTGCGCCGACGCGCTGTGGTGCTGCCCTATGCTGTGGTCTCAAACCCAGAGTTCCTGAAGGAGGGCGTGGCGATTGACGACTTCATGCGACCAGACCGCGTGGTCGTTGGCTGCGACAACGATCAGGCCGCGTTGTTGATGCGCGCGCTCTACGCGCCGTTCCTGCGCAACCGGGACCGGCTGATGATGATGGACGTGCGCAGTGCCGAGCTGACAAAGTATGTGGCCAACGCCATGCTGGCCACCCGCATCAGTTTCATGAACGAGATGGCCTTGCTGGCCGAGAAGGTGGGCGCTGATATCGAACAGGTGAGGGTCGGTATCGGCAGCGACACGCGTATCGGCAGCCACTTCTTATATGCTGGCTGCGGCTGGGGTGGCTCTTGCTTTCCCAAGGATGTACGGGCACTGGCCCACATCGCCGCAGAGTCCGGCGCCGAACTCAGCATGCTGGAGGCGACCCAAGCCATCAATGACCGGCAACGTGGCCTGTTGGGGCGGCGCGTGGTGAAACGTTTTGGCGATGACCTGAGTGGTCTGCAGTTTGCGGTGTGGGGGCTGGCCTTCAAACCAGGCACAGACGACATGCGTGAAGCGCCGAGCCTGTACCTGATTGACGAGTTATTGCAGCGCGGCGCACGGGTCCATGCCTTTGACCCGGTAGCGATGGCGGGCGCAAGCGCCCGTTGGCAGCAGCAGCCGGGCTTTGTGGCCTGCAAAGACCCCCTCACCGCCGCTGACGGCTCAGACGCCTTGATTGTGGTGACAGAGTGGCGCGAGTTCCGCAGTCCCGACTACTCGGAACTGCGCCGGCGCCTGCGCCAGCCGGTCGTCATTGATGGCCGCAACCTGTATGACCCGGAACTGATGGCAGAGCTTGGCTTTGACTATACCGGCATCGGCCGGGCCAAAGCGCGCGGTTCGGTCGACTCAGACCAATCAGGGCTAAAGTCCTTGCGAACTTTAGCCGCCTGAGGCAGTCCGACTGCCGGAAGTCTGGCGCCGCAAAGCGGCCGCCAGACCCTTTATCGCACCTGGCAAGGCCAACGTGGGCACGGGGGGTATCGCGGGCACTGTCTGGGTGCCGTAGTCCAATATTTCCAAGCGACCATCGTGGTGTTCCACCAACGCCGTCAAACTCTCGACCCAGTCGCCATCGTTGCAGTACAACACGCCCTCAATCTCGCGCATCTCGGCATGATGAATGTGGCCGCAGACCACGCCATCGAGCCCACGCCGCCGTGCTTCGCGCGCAACAGCAGTTTCAAAGTCGCTCACATAGCTGACCGCGCGCTTGACCTTGAGCTTGAGGTATTTGGACAGGCTCCAGTAAGGCATCCCGAGGTGCGCCCGCAGCACATTGAAACGTCGGTTGACCTTAAGGATGAACTCATAGGCGATGTCGCCGGCATAGGCCAGCCACTTGGCGCACTGGATCACGCCGTCAAACAGGTCGCCATGGGTCACCCACAGGCGCCGGCCATCGGCGAGGGTGTGGACGCAATCCTCCACCACATCAACACCACCAAAATTGTGCTGCAGGTATTTACGCGCGAACTCGTCATGGTTACCCGGTACAAACACCACCCGCGTGCCCTTACGAGCCTTGCGGAGTATTTTTTGAACCACATCGTTGTGTGCCTGAGGCCAGTACCAGCTGCGCCGCAACTGCCAACCGTCAATGATGTCACCCACCAGATAGAGCGTTTCACATTCGGTGGTCTTCAAAAACGCCAGCAGCGCTTCCGCTTGGCAGCCCGGTGTACCCAGGTGAATGTCAGAGATCCAAACGGTGCGAAGGTTTCTGTCAAGGTTTAGGGTGTCGACGGTCACGCGCAGCTCCTGCTTTGAATTGCGCAGATGCTAGAGTTCTCACATGACGCCGATGTGAAAGGTATATGAAGCTTCCGTGTCACTGCTTAGCAGTGCGACACCAAAGTCCGTCCGGCAACCATTTGCTATCTAAACAGTAGCATTAGGTCCAATCATGCCAAGGCCTGCAGGCCTTTTTGTCCTAAACCCGCTCGATGATCATGGCAATTCCCTGGCCAACGCCAATGCACATGGTGCACAAGGCGTAACGGCCACCGCTGCGCTGAAGCTGGTTCAGGGCGGTGGTCACCAAACGCGCGCCGCTGGCGCCCAGCGGGTGGCCGAGTGCAATGGCGCCACCCCAGGGATTGACGCGTGGGTCGTCGTCCTGCAACCCGAGCTCGCGCAGCACGGCCAGGCCCTGGGCGGCAAAAGCTTCGTTGAGCTCAATCACGTCGATCTGGGACAGGCTCAGGCCGGTCAGGGCCAGCACCTTTTGCGTGGCCGGCGCCGGGCCGATGCCCATGATGCGCGGCGGCACGCCGGCCGTGGCCATGCCGACCACCCGGGCCCGGGGGGTGAGGCCGTGGCGGGCGGCGCTGGCCTCGTCGGCCAGCAGCAGGGCGCAGGCACCGTCATTGACGCCGCTGGCATTGCCTGCGGTCACGGTGCCATCGGGGCGCACAATACCACTGAGTTTGGCTAGGGCCTCCAGGCTGGTTTCGCGCGGGTGCTCATCGCGGCTGACCAGGATCGCGTCGCCCTTCTTCTGGGCGATGCTCACAGGCGTGATCTCGGCCTCAAAACAACCGCTTTGCTGCGCCTTGACGGCGTTGAGTTGCGAGCGCAGTGCCATGCGATCTTGTGCCTCACGCCCAATTCCGAAATCCGTGGCGACGTTCTCGGCGGTTTCGGGCATGGCATCCACGCCGTACTTCTCTTTCATCAGCTTGTTGATGAAGCGCCAGCCGATGGTGGTGTCATAGACCGCGTTGTTGCGGCCAAAAGCGCTGTCCATCTTGGGCATGACAAAGGGAGCGCGGCTCATGCTCTCCACGCCGCCGGCGATCATCAGGCTGGCTTCACCCGATCGGATGGCGCGCGCCGCCGTGCCCACGGCATCCAGCCCCGAGCCGCAGAGGCGGTTGATGGTGACACCGGGCACGTCCACCGGCAGGCCAGCAAGCAAGCTGCTCATGTGCGCTACGTTGCGGTTGTCTTCGCCGGCTTGGTTGGCACAGCCGAACAGCACGTCACTGACGGCGGCCCAGTCCACCTGCGGGTTGCGCGCCATCAGCGCTTTGATGGGGATGGCCCCCAGGTCGTCGGTGCGCACGCTGCTGAGAGCGCCCCCATAGCGGCCGATGGGGGTTCGGATGGCGTCGCAAATGTAGGCTTGGTTCATGGTGAGATCGAAAAGGGTGTGTCGGGATGGATTCTCGTTGACCCCGGGCTGCCGGACCGCGTCAGTAGGTCTCCAGGTGCAGGCGCCCCTGGGCCTGCAGGGCAGCGCCCACGCTGTCCCAGTCCAGCCCGGACTGCTGCGTCACGTCGCGCAGCGCCAGCAGCACGCCTTCTTCCATGCTTTTGAGGCCACACACATAAAAATAGCTGTTGCCGTCCACCAACAAGGCCGCCAGATCGGCCGCGCGCTCGCGCATCAGGTCCTGCACATAGCGCTTGGGCGCGCCGGGCGTGCGCGAGAAGGCCAGGTTGATGTCAATGAAGTCCTTGGGCAGGTTCTGCAAGGGGCCAAAGTAGGGCAGCTCCTGTTGGGTGCGAGCGCCAAAGAAAAGCATCAATTTGCCGCCCTCGAACTTGCCCGAGGCGCGCAGGCGCCTGCGCCACTCGGTCATGGCGCGCATCGGCGCGCTGCCGGTGCCGGTGCAGATCATCACGATATGGCTGCGCGGGTGGTTGGGCATCAGGAAGCTGGCGCCGAAGGGGCCAATCACCTGCACCTGGTCGCCCACCTTGAGATCGCACATGTAGTTGGAGCCGACGCCACGCACAGGGGCACCTTGGTGGTCTTCCAGCACGCGCTTGATGGTCAGCGACAGGTTGTTGTAGCCGGGGCGTTCGCCGTCACGGGGGCTGGCGATCGAGTACTGGCGCGCATGGTGGGCACGGCCGCTGGCGTCGGTGCCAGGCGGAATGATGCCGACCGACTGCCCCTCCAGCACCGGAAACGGCAGGCTGCCAAAGTCCAGCACGATGTGGTGCGTGTCGTACTCATGGCCGACATCGGTCACGCGCACATTGCCGGTGACCGTGGCGGTGACAAACTTGTCGGCGGCCTTGGGGCCGTAGAGGTTGGTGTAGGCATGGGCAGCCGACCAGGGCGGCAGGGTGGCACCATATTGGACCGGACCAGCAGCCGCAATCAGGGCGCCATCCCCATCCTCAGAGGCCACGCCCGCGTCAGCCAGCGCCTCGGCACTGAGCTCGACCGGCAACTCGTCCCAGGTCAGTTGCTCTGCAGTGCTGTAGGCCTGTACGCGTGGCATGACCCGCCAGTTGTCGATCGACCCGGTGGGGCAGGGCGGAATGCAGGCCATGCACAGGTTGCATTTGTCCGCATCCACCACATAGTTGCGGTCGTCATGCGTGACGGCGCCGACCGGACAGGTGGCCTCGCAGGTGTTGCAACGGATGCAGATTTCCGGGTCAATCAGGTGCTGCCTGATCACGGCCACGGCGCTCATGTCAGTTGAAGCGGACGTAGTCAAAGTCGACTGGCTGGCGATTGATGCCCATCACCGGCGGCGCAATCCAGTTGGCAAACTTGCCGGGTTCGACCACGCGGCCCATCAGGCTGGCCACATAGGCGCGGTCATCACCGGTGGGCAGCCACTCGTTGACGCGGGCCTGCCACTCGGCCTCGGACACCACACGGCCGTCGGGCGAGGCTTTGATGCCCGACAGCGCGCCGATGTTGCGGTGGAAGGCCTTGTGCGGCACCTTGAGCTTGAGCGGGATGCCGGCCTTGTCGAGCACCCGGTTCCAGCGCTCCACGCCGGCCACCGAGTCCTTGATGTAGTCGTCGCGCAGCACCTCATTGAGGGCGTTGAGCATGGGCACTTCTTTGTCCACCAGCTGGCCACCGCGCGACTCGAGCACCTTGTAGGTCTGGCCTTTGAGCACATGGTCGTCCAGGCGCTTGCCTTCCTCGTACCGGCCCTTGAGGCCAGAGCTGTAAAAGATGGCCGCGTTGCTGGACTCGTCGGAACCAAACAGGTCAATGGTGACGCTGAAGTGGAAGTTGATGTAACGCTGGATGGTGGGCAGATCGATCACACCGGCAGCACGCAATTGGCCGACATCGTCGGTTTTGAGCTCGTTCATCTTCTGCGCCGTGCGCGAAATGATGCGGGAAATGCCGGATTCGCCCACAAACATGTGGTGCGCCTCTTCGGTCAACATGAACTTGGTGGTGCGAGCCAGCGGGTCAAACGCGCTCTCGGCCAGGGCGCACAGCTGGTACTTGCCGTCGCGGTCGGTGAAGTAGGTGAACATGAAGAAGCTCAGCCAGTCGGGCGTGGCTTCGTTGAAGGCACCCAGGATGCGCGGGTTGTTCTGGTCGCCGCTGCGCCGCTCGAGCAGGGCATCGGCCTCTTCGCGCCCGTCACGGCCGAAGTGCTTGTGCAACAGGTAAACCATGGCCCAGAGGTGGCGGCCCTCTTCGACGTTGATCTGGAACAGGTTGCGCAGGTCGTACATGCTGGGCGCGGTCAGGCCCAAGTGGCGCTGCTGCTCGACCGAGGCCGGCTCGGTGTCGCCCTGTGTCACGATGATGCGGCGCAGGTTGGCGCGGTGCTCGCCGGGCACGTCCTGCCAAGCCTTCTCGCCTTTGTGGTCGCCGAAATGGATGGTGCGCTCGGCGTCACCTGGGTTGAGGAAAATGCCCCAGCGGTAGTCGCGCATCTTGACGTGGCCGAACTGGGCCCAGCCCTGCGGGTCCACGCTGACCGCGGTGCGCAGGTAGACGTCCATGTCGGTCGAGCCCTCAGGCCCGACGTCGTCCCACCAGTTGATGAAATTGGGCTGCCACTGCTCCAGCGCCCGCTGCAGGGTGCGGTCGTCGCTGAGGTTGACGTTGTTGGGGATTTTTTCGCTGTAGTTGATGGCTGACATGAGGTGCTCCAATAAAACAGAAATGCAGGACGAGGTAATCAGACGCGGTTCCAGTCGAACTGGGCTTTGTCGCCCTTGCCGTAGACCTTGAGCGCGCCCTTGTCGCCCACCGCGTTGGGCCGCTGGAAAATCCAGTTCTGCCAGGCGGTCAGGCGGCCGAAGATGCGGGTGAACATGTTCTCGGGGCCGTTGAAGCGAAGGTTGGCCTCCAGCCCGGTCAGGGCGTCGGGCGACATGGCCACCCGCTCCTCGACGGCGATACGAATTTCGTCGGCCCAGTCGATGTCGTCCGGATTGGCGGTGACCAGGCCTAAGCCAAAGGCGGCGTCCGCGTCGAGCAACTGACCGGCGCGGGCGCGCACGGCGTCCAGTGCCGGTTGTTCGTCGTAGAACCGTCGCTGCAAGCGGCTCTGGCCGGTGACCATCGGGTAAAAGCCGAAATTGGTGTCGCCCACCGCGATCTTAGGTGCCGCAGCCTCGTCATCCGGCAGGGCCAGGTGGTAGCTGCGGTCGCAGGCCAAGGCCAGCTCCAGCAGGCTGCCCACAAAGCAGGAGCCCGGCTCGATCAGGGCGAACAGGCTGCGCGAGGACACATCCAGCCGCGAGAAGGTGCGGCGCAGCAGGCCGATAGTCTCGCGCACCAGCCAGTGCGTCTGGTGCGCGACCAGGGTGGCGTCCATGGCCAGCACGGCAGCGGCATCGCCTTCGGTCTTGAGCAGCCACACCCCGATGTCGAGTTCATTGGTGCGCATTTGCAGGACGGCGTCTTCCAGGTCACGCGCCATGGCCAGCGGGTACCAGGCGTCGCCGGCCGCTTCGATGCCGGCCAGGTCGGCGGGTTGGGCGCCAGCCGGGGCCTTGACCGTGAAGGTGGCGGTGCGCTTGGCGCGGTCGATCTGCACCGTCACATGGGTGTAGCGCAAGGCGTCGGCCTCCACCGTGCAAGCCACCGGGTTGAGCTTGACGCCGCGGGCGTCGGCGGGGCGGTCGCTCAGGGCCGCCAGCGCCAGCGCGCGCTGCTGCACCTGTTGGGCGAACACCTGGGGCTTGGCGATATGGTCCACCAGGCGCCAGTCCTTGGCCTTCTGGCCACGCACGCCTTCAACGCTGGTGCAGAAAATGTCAGCCAGATCATGACGCACATGTTTCTTGTCGGTCACCCGGGTCAGACCGCCGGTTCCCGGCAGCACGCCCAGCAATGGCACCTCGGGCAGGCTCACCGCGCTGGCGCGATCGTCCACCAGGATGATTTCGTCGCAAGCCAATGCCAGTTCGTAACCGCCGCCAGCACAGGCGCCGTTGACGGCGGCCAGGAACTTCAGGCCGCTGTGCGTCGAAGAGTCCTCCAGCCCGTTGCGGGTTTCGTTGGTGAACTTGCAGAAATTGACCTTCCAGGCATGGCTGCTGACACCCAGCATGAAGATGTTGGCGCCGGAGCAGAACACCTTTTCCTTGGCGCTGGTCACCACCACGGTGCGCACCTCCGGGTGCTCGAAGCGGATGCGCTGTACCGCGTCATTGAGCTCGATGTCCACCCCGAGGTCGTAGCTGTTGAGCTTGAGCTTGTAGCCGGGGCGCAGGCCGGCGTTTTCGTCAAAGTCGGCCTTGAGGGTGGCCACCGGGCCGTCGAAGCTCAGGGTCCAGTGCTTGTAGTGGGCGGGTTCAGTCTGGTAGTTGACGCGGCTGGGGTCGCTCATGTGAGCACGCTCCTGGTTAGGCAAATAGTCAGGGCTTGAAACTGGTTTAGCGAACTATATTGCCTGTGTGGTATTGAAGTCAAGACGATTTATGCATTTTTTTGCATGTTTCTTACGGGGGCAGCTGCAAGAGCTGACGCGCCATGCCACGCAGTTGCACGAAGGTGGCCTCCAGCGGCTGGGCGCTGGTGTTCAGGCGCAGCTGCGCCTTTGAATAAAACGCCGCACGTCCCGCCAGGATGCCCTTGAGGTCCGCCATGGCCTCACGGCTGGCCGCCATGGGCCGCAGATCGCCCTGCGCGGTAACACGCTTCATGTGGTCCTCCGGATCGGCCTGCAACCAAACGGTGCTGCAGTGGGCCAGCAACAGGTTGAAGCTGGCGGGGTCCGACACCAGGCCGCCGGGCGTGGCAATCACCGCTTCCGGGTAGATCTGAATCGCCTCCTCCAATGCACGGCGCTCGTACCGGCGGTAGGCATTGGCGCCGTACAGCGCCTGAACCTCAGCCACGCTACAGCCGGCAAGCTTCTCAATGTCGCGGCTGAGCTCGACAAAGGGAAAGCCCAGGTCTTCGGCCAGCATGGCCCCCAGCGTGGACTTGCCCGCGCCGCGTAGGCCGACCAGGGCCAGGCGGGCGTTGCCTGCTGCACTGGTGCCAGCGCTGAGCGTGTCGGCCAGACTGATGCGCACACGGCGCAGCTCAGCCTCGTCGCAGTGCAAAAGCAGCTCACGAATCAACAACCACTCGGGCGAGCTGGTGGTGATGTCACCAGTTAATTCAGCCAAGCTGCATTGCAAGGCGCCCGCCACCTGCACCAGCACCAGGATGGAGGCATTGCCATCACCGTATTCCAGGTTCGCCAGGTGCCGTTCGGACACCGTGGCCGCCTGCGCCACCGCCTTGCGCGTCATGCCACGGCGCGCCCTCAGCGCGCGCACGCGCTCACCCAGCGCCACCAAAAACGGGTTTTTCGCCGGCAATTCGGTGCCCAAGCCCGACATCGGCTTATCAGCCGGCGGCTCTAATTCATGCAATATAGTGCTTGACATGGTCAGATTGTGGATCTATGCTTCCTACAGGCACAATAATTCATATTATCGCCGGCTGCAAGCCCCTTAGCGCAACAGGACCGCATCATGACCGAACTCCTTCCCAACCATCTTGGTGGCCAATGGCATCACGGCAGCGGCACCGGCGCCGAACTGACCGACCCGGTGCTGGGCCAAGCGCTGGTGCGGGTGGACGCGACCGGCCTGGACCTTCGGGCCGGCTTTGCCTATGCCCGCGAGCAGGGCGGCGCCGCGCTGCGGGCCCTGAGCTACCGGGAGCGCGCAGCCCTGCTGGCGGCAGCTGTCAAGGTGCTGCAGGCTAACCGCGACGCTTACGATGACATCGCCACCGCCAACAGCGGCACGGTCAAAAACGACTCGGCGGTGGACATTGACGGCGGCATCTTCACTTTGGGCACCTATGCCAAACTGGGCGAGAGCCTGGGTGACCGTCACTACCTGGTGGATGGCGAGGCGGCCCGGCTGGGCAAGGACCCGCTGTTCCAGTCGCAACACATCCTGGTGCCCACACGCGGCGTGGCGCTGTTCATCAATGCCTTCAACTTTCCGGCCTGGGGCCTGTGGGAAAAAGCCGCACCGGCCCTGCTGTCGGGCGTGCCGGTGATCATCAAACCGGCCACCGCCACCGCCTGGTTGACGCAACGCATGGTGAAAGACGTCGTCGATGCCGGCATCTTTCCGTCTGGAGCGCTGTCGGTGGTGTGCGGTAGTTCGGCTGGCCTGATGGACGCGTTGGAACCGTTTGACGTGGTCTCCTTCACCGGCTCGGCCGAGACGGCGGCGGTCATCCGCTCGCACCCGGCCGTGGCCCAGCGCTCGGTGCGCGTCAACATCGAGGCTGACAGCGTCAATTCGGCGCTGTTGCTACCCGGCGACGAGGCCGCCCTGGACCTGCTGACCAAAGAGGTGGCGCGCGAAATGACGGTCAAATCGGGCCAGAAATGCACGGCCATCCGCCGCATCTTCGTGCCCGAAGCCCAGTTTGACGTGGCGGCAGCGGCCATCTCGGCACGGCTGGCCAAGACCACGGTGGGTAACCCGCGCAATGAATCGGTGCGCATGGGTGCGCTGGTCAACCGGGCACAACTGCGCGCCGTCCAAGACGGTCTGGCCTACTTGCAGGCGCAGACCCAGACCCTGCACGACGGCACCAGCCACGCGCTGGTCGATGCGGACCCGGCCGTGGCCTGCTGCCTGGGCCCGACGCTGCTGGGCACGCGTGATGCCGATGGCAGCGAGCGCGTGCACGACACCGAAGTGTTCGGCCCAGTGGCCACGCTCATGCCCTACCGCGACCCGGCACACGCGCTGGCGCTGGTACGGCGCGGCCAGGGCTCACTGGTGTGCTCGGTCTATGGCAGTGACGCCGGCGCGCTGGCCCAAGCCGCCGTGGCGCTGGCCGACAGCCATGGCCGCGTGCATGTGATCTCGCCCGATGTGGCCCAGAGCCAGACCGGGCACGGTAATGTGATGCCGCAATCCTTGCATGGCGGACCGGGCCGCGCCGGCGGCGGCGAGGAGCTTGGCGGACACCGCGCGCTGGGCTTCTACCACCGCCGCAGCGCCATCCAGGCCAGCATCAGCGTGCTGAACGCTATGTAATGAATAGTGACAACCTCAATGAATATAAGGGCTAGCGCATGAAAATAGTGCCGAACCTGACCGAACCTGGTACCCCCTTCAACTTTGCCGCACACCTGATGGAGCGCAATACCGCGCGGCCGGACAAGATCGCCTTCATTGACGACCAGGGGTCCTTGAGCTACGGCACGCTGGCCCTGCAGCAGCGCCAACTGGCCGCAGCCCTGCTGGCGCTGGGCGTGCGCCGGGAAGAGCGGGTGCTGCTGCTGATGCACGACTGCTGCGACTGGCCGGTGAGCTTTTTAGGCGCGCTCTACGCCGGCATCGTGCCGGTGGCGGTCAATACGCTTCTGACCGCCGAGGACTACGCCTACATGCTGGGCCACAGCCGGGCGCAGGCGGTGCTGGTGTCGGCCGCGCTGCTGCCCCTGCTGCGTCAGGCGCTGGCGCTGGCCCCGCATGAGGTCAAGCAGGTGCTGGTGTCGCGCCCGGCGCAGCCGCTGCTGGCGGGTGAGCAGGCGCTGGCGGCGGTGTTGCAGCACCAGGCGCCACTGGCCGCACCGGCCGGCACCGGCCCGGATGACCCGGGCTTTTGGTTGTATTCCTCGGGCTCCACCGGCCGACCCAAGGGCACGCTGCACAGCCAGGCCAACCCCTACTGGACCGCCGAGCTTTACGGCAGTGCTGTGCTGGGCCTGACCGAGCAGGATGTCTGCTTCTCAGCCGCCAAGCTGTTCTTTGCTTACGGCCTGGGCAACGCGCTGAGTTTTCCCTTGAGCGTAGGCGCCACCACCCTGCTGATGGCCGAGCGGCCGACACCCGAGGCCACGTTCCGGCGTTGGCGCGGTGAGGTCGGCGGCGTCAAGCCCACGGTATTTTTCGGTGCGCCGACCGGCTTTGCCGGCATGCTGGCGTCGCCGGTCCTGCCCGATCGCTCGGCCGTGGCCTTGCGGTTGGCCTCATCGGCAGGCGAGGCCTTGCCGGCCGAACTGGGCGAGCGCTTCAAGGCAAGGATGGGCGTTGACGTGATTGACGGCATTGGCTCGACCGAAATGCTGCACATCTACCTCTCTAACCAGCCCGGGCGGGTGCGTTACGGCAGCACCGGCTGGCCGGTGCCCGGCTACCAAGTGGAGTTACGCGGCGACGACGGCGCCTTGGTGGCCGACGGCGAAACTGGCGACCTCTACATTCAAGGGCCCAGCGCAGCGCTGATGTACTGGGGCAACCGGGCCAAGTCGCGCGAGACCTTCCAGGGCGCCTGGACGCAAAGCGGTGACAAGTACGTGCGCAATGCCGATGGCAGCTATACCTACGCCGGTCGCAGCGACGACATGCTCAAGGTGAGCGGTATCTATGTGTCGCCGTTCGAGGTCGAGTCCACCCTGGTGCAGCACGAAGCGGTGCTAGAGGCCGCGGTGATCGGCGTGCCAGACGCCCAAGGCCTGACCAAGACCAAGGCCTTTGTGGTGCTCAAGGCTGGTGGCCAGGCCACGGAAGAGGAACTCAAAGCCTTTGTCAAGGAGCGGCTGGCGCCCTACAAGTACCCGCGCAGCATCGAGTTTCTGACCGAACTGCCCAAGACCGCCACCGGCAAGATCCAGCGCTTCAAGCTGCGCGACCTGGAGCGCGGCTAGCCATGAGCCCTGCCCCCGCCTGGGCCGGTATCGTCTGGCGGCAACGGGCGGTCCAAATCGAGTACCAGTGGGTCGGTACGGACCGGCCCGACGCACCGCTTGTGGTGTTTTTGCATGAAGGCCTGGGCTCGGTGGCGATGTGGCGCGACTTCCCAGCCGCCTTGTGCGCCGTCGCCGGCTGCCGCGGCTTGGTCTATTCGCGCCCCGGCTACGGCCGCTCTACCCCGCGTGCACCCGATGACCACTGGGGCCCTGATTTTTTGCACCGGCAGGCGCTGGAGGTGCTGCCAGCGCTGCTGCTGGCACTGGGGCTGGACACGCTGGCCAGCCCGCTCTGGCTGTTTGGCCACAGCGACGGCGGCTCCATCGCCCTGCTGTACGCGGCCGCCTTTCCGGAGCGGGTGGCCGGGGCCATTGTGCTGGCGCCGCACATTTATGTAGAGGATCTGTCCGTCCGCAGCATTGCGCAGGCCCGCGAAGCCTACCTGCACGCCGACTTGGGCCAGCGCCTGGCCCGCTACCACGACCACGCCGACTCGGCCTTCTGGGGCTGGAACGACATTTGGCTAGACCCCGCCTTTCGAAACTGGCGCATTGACGCAGAACTCAGCACCATCCGCTGCCCGGTGCTGGCGGTGCAGGGACTGGACGACGAATACGGCACGCTGGCGCAGATTGAGGGCATTGCCGCTGCCGTGCCCGGCACAGAGTTGCTCACGCTGGCAGACTGCGGCCATGCGCCGCAGCGGGACCAGCCGGACACCCTGACCCGCGCCGCGAGCGCCTTCATCAGCCGCCAGAAGCCCGCCCGCTAAGTCTCCACCGGGTCCTAGAATCTGGCACGCTCCGCCGGCCGATCACAGCCGGTTCTCGGCCACACCATCTTGAACACCCTTCCCTTCGTCCGCTGGCTGGTTCTCATCACGCTGCTGGTCAATGCCATCGGCCTGGTGACGCCCATTGTCAACGCCGGCGACTCCGTCACCTACGCGGCGTTGGCGCAACACATGGTGCATCACGGCGACTGGGTGAGACTGGTGCTGGACGGGCAAGACTGGCTGGACAAGCCGCACTTCCCGTTTTGGGTGACGGCCCTGTTTTTCAAGCTGGGCGGCGTCAATGCCTTCAGCTACAACCTGCCGGGCTTCCTGTTCCATTTGCTCGCGGCTTATTTCACCTACCGCCTGGCACGCCTTTTCTACGGGCGAGAGGCGGCGTGGCTGTCGGTACTGGTGTTTGTGTCGGCGTTTCAGGTGATGCTGACCTCGACCGATGTGCGCGCCGAGGCCTACCTCACAGGCAGCATCATGGGCGCTTGCTACTACTGGCTGCGTTATGACGCCAGCCCCCGGTTGAAGTACCTGCTGCTGGGTGCGCTTTTCAGCGCGGTAGCGGTGATGACCAAGGGCATCTTCACCCTGATCACCATCAGCAGCGGCCTGGTGGCGCTGTGGCTCTACCAAGGCCGTTGGCGCGAGCTGCGGCAGGGCAAGTGGTGGCTGGCGCTGGCGCTGACGCTGCTGTTCACCACGCCGGAGCTGCTGGCGCTTTACCTGCAGTTTGACGCCCATCCAGAAACGCTGGTGTTTGAGCGTACCGGCGTCTCGGGCATCCGGTTTTTCGTGTGGGACAGCCAGTTTGGCCGGTTTTTCAATACCGGCCCAATCCGCAATACTGACGGCAATCCGGTCTTTTTTGTACATGTGTTCCTGTGGGCCTTCCTGCCCTGGGTGGCGGTCGCTGTGACCGCTGTCGCGCGGGTTTGGCGCAGCTTTGGCGCAGCAGCCGCACCGGCTCGTGGTCAATGGGTCTACCTTGGGGCCTCCTTCGGCCTGACATTTTTGTTGTTCAGCCTGACCAGCTTCCAGCTGGATTACTACACGGTGATTGTGTTCCCGTTTGCCGCCATCCTCTGCGGTGCCTGCCTGGCCGAGGCCCTGGCCAAGCCAGGGGCCCAGCGCGGGCTTGAGCTGGCCCAGCTTGGCACGGCGGCGCTGCTCGCAGGATTGGCGCTGGCGCTGGCGCTGTACGTCGGCCAGGCCTTGGTGACCGGCATGGTGCTCTTGCTTCTGCTCTCGCTCTTGGTTTTGCTGGTCGGGCTCGGCAGGCGGCGACGCTTGCCCTGGCGCGCCCAGGCCATGCTGGTGCTGCCCGTGAGCGGGGTGGCGCTGCTGTACAGCTTTATCACGGTGCTGATGACCCTGACCTACCTGGCCGTGGGTCCGGCCTACCAGGCCAGTCGCCATCTGCTGGCCCTGCCCAGCGGGCCGGTCTATGCGCTGAACATGGGGCTGGTGGCGCGGGAACTTGGCCTGTACCTGGACCGCCCCTGCGTGGCCGTGACCGACGTCCAGCAATTACCAAGCGCTGGCGACGCCTACTACCTGCTGGTGCGGGCTGCCCAACTGCCCAGGCTCAGCGGCCAGGCGCTGAAGCCCTTGGCGCAGGGGCGCTGGGCGGTAGACAAAACCGGCTTGCTGCCGCATATGCTGCAACTGGCACGGGGCGGCGAAGGTCTGGAAGACATCCGCCTGCTGCAAGTCACGCCGGCTCAGCGCTGACGCGTTGGGTCCACGCGGGTGGTCTGCTCATGCATATTGAGTTGTTATCATGGCTTGCGATGGACCATCTCCACATCGCGCCGCACATGGCCGCATGGCCCTTTACCGGGTCGCCATAGGGCGGCAAAATCCGGCGTCGAAAAGACCATGAGATGAGTCCAGGCTTGGTGGGAAAGCGGGCTGTTTTTGTGCATTTACCCCCGCCCAGCGGACCTAGTGAGCTATAAAATTGATAGTGATGTACGCACCATGAGTGACCGCAAGCCGTTCGAAATTGCGCGTGAAGCGCTCAAGCAGATTTCTGCCAGGAAGATGCCGCCCACGCCTGCCAATTACCAGGCCATTTACAACGAGATTGCCGGTACGCCCAATGACCCCCCATTTCCGGTGGAGCGGCTGCGCGACATCGTCCGCGTGCTGCCGGCCAAGACACCCGGGCAACTCAAGCAGCGGGCGCTGCTGGAATCTGCCATTGGCCAACTGAGTTGGCTCGGTGTCAAGAACGCCCTGGTCGCTTACGGCGGCTTCACGCCGACCAGCGCCGCGGCGCCGGCCAGCCCTGTCATGACCAAAAGCGTGGGCGCCCTGAGCGCGCCGGCCCTGACCGCCGAATTCATGGAGCAGATTGCACGACTGATTGAGTACACCCTGCCCGCCCTGGGCGACGATGACCCGCGTTTTCGTGAGCAGACCCATACCCTGTTGCTGGCCATGCGCCGGCCAGGCGCGGACGCCGACGTGCCAGCCGTCAAGCTGATGCTGGCCAATTTTGGGCACCGGCTGTCTTTTGCCGCAGAGGAGCAGGCCGAGGTCAAGTCGACCCTGCTCAAGCTGCTGCGGCTGATCATCGAGAACATTGGTGAGCTGTGTGCGGATGACCAGTGGCTCAAGGGCCAAACCGACGCGCTGCAGGAAGCGGCCCTGCCCCCCTTGACCCTGCGGCGTCTCGACGATGTGGAACGCCGGCTGAAAGACGTGATCTTCAAGCAGTCCGAGGCCAAGGGACGCATGATGGCATCCCAGCGGGAGATGCGGCACATGCTGGCCATCTTTGTCGAGCGCATGTCCCAGATGACCGAGTCCACCAGCAGCTACCACGGCAAGCTGGAGGAAACGGCACGCCTGATCGAGCAAGCCCGCTCCTTCTCCGACATCACACCGGTGCTCAAGGACATTGTCGGCAGCACCCGAGCCATCGCCGGCGAAACGCTCTCCGCACGCGACGAATTGCGCAGCATGCGCGAAAAAATGGAAGCGTCCGAGACCGAATTGGCCAAACTGCACCAACAGCTGGACCGGATGAGCGCGCAGGTCCGCCACGACCCGCTGACCGGCGCCCTCAATCGCAAGGGACTGGATGAGGCGCTGGAGCGCGAAGTAGCGCATGTGCGCAGAAAAGACCTGCCCTTGAGTCTGGGCATGCTCGACATTGACAATTTCAAAGCCCTCAACGACAGACTCGGGCATGCTTCGGGCGATGCCGCGCTGGTTCACCTGTCGGCCGTGGCGCGCGAGGTGATGCGACCACAGGACGCTCTGGCGCGCTATGGCGGTGAGGAGTTTGTGGTGCTGCTGCCTGACACAACCCTGGACCAGGGGATCGAGGCCATGACGCGGCTGCAGCGCGAGTTGAGCAAACGCTTTTTCCTGGCTGGCGCCGAAAAGCTGCTGATCACCTTCAGCGCCGGTGTGGCGCAATTCAATGAAGACGAGACCGGCCACGACGCCATCCGGCGGGCAGATCAGGCCATGTACCTCGCCAAACGCGCCGGCAAAAACCGCGTGATTGGCGCCTGAAACCGGAGGCTGTATGAGCTACTTGATTCTTGGCCTGGCACTGTTCCTCGGTGCGCACTCCGTGCGCATTTTTGCCGAAGGCTGGCGAACCCAAACCCTGCAGCGACTCGGCGAAGGCGGCTGGAAAGGCCTGCACTCTGCGGTGTCTCTGGTCGGCTTCGGGCTGATCATCTGGGGCTTTGGCCTGGCGCGGCAGCAACCGGTCTTACTGTGGAGCCCGCCATCCGGCATGCGCCATCTGGCGGCTCTGCTGATGCTGGTCTCCTTCGTACTCCTGGCGGCGGCTTATGTGCCGGGCAACCGGATCAAAGCCCGCCTGCGTCACCCCATGGTCCTGGGCGTGAAGGTCTGGGCGCTGGCGCACCTGTTGGCCAACGGGCAGCTGTTGCATCTCATCCTGTTCGGCGCCTTCTTGGTCTGGGCGGTAATGGATTTTCGGGCCGCACGTCAGCGCGACCGGCTGCAGCAAGCGATGGCCACGGCGGGCACGGCGGCGGCTACGGGCATCACCCTCGCCCTCGGGGTGGTGACATGGCTGGTCTTTACCTTTTGGCTGCATGGCCTGCTGATCGGGGTGCGACCGCTGGGCTAGCCTAAGCGCCGTATGAGCACGCGCAACCTTGACTCGCTTTTTGACCCCGCCTCG
>Ga0214921_10005123_pt1 | contig 18733 bp, 3 predicted proteins | sample LL1505_MetaG_FD_177992 | JGI IMG/M metagenome (GOLD analysis project Ga0214921, IMG submission 177992) | Freshwater microbial communities from Lake Lanier, Atlanta, Georgia, United States - LL-1505 | ecosystem: Environmental > Aquatic > Freshwater > Lake | place: USA: Georgia | collected 2015-05-28 | reverse complement strand
TCACTCGTATCGGCAGCTGTCGTACCCCACGGGCTCGTGTCGGTACCGCAGAAGATTCAGGGGGTCGGTAGCGATGGGCAGGTGACGCTCACCTGGGATTCGCCTGCCTCGACAGGTGGTCTGCAGGTGGTCGACTATCTCGTGCAGTCGAGCAGCGACGGCGGAGCGAACTGGGCAACGGTCACAGACGCTGTCTCAGCCACGACCGGTGCAACGGTGACGGGACTCGACAATGGGACCAGCTATCTCTTCCGCGTGGCGGCTGTGACCGACATTTTGACGAGTGACTTCTCATCGGCCACCGCAGCCATCGTGCCGCTGGCTGCACCCGGAGCGGCCACAGGGCTGCGATCGGTGCCAGGCACCGGACAGATCGTTCTGGTGTGGCAGGCGCCGACCAAGAACGGTGGCCGGCCGGTGACAGACTACGATATCGAGTACAAGGCAGTGGGTTCCGTGTCGTGGATGCCGTATAGCCATGTGCCCACGGCTGCCACGACCGCAACGATCGTGGGGCTTGCTGCCAGCAACGGCTACGTCTTCCGTGTGACGCCGGTCACCGAGTTCTCCCGTGGTCTGTCCGTGGAGACCACGGAAGCGGTGGTGCTGGTGCCACAGCCGACCAGGGTGACGGGCCGAGCCGCCATCGGCTCTGTGCTGGTCACATGGCTGCCGCCAAAGGTGAACAGAGCGCTGCGTGTCATCGACTACCGAGTCCAATACTCGACGGACGGCGGTGCCACTTGGACAACGGCAAGCAAAGCTGCTTCGACCTCGGCTCGAGCCACGGTGCGGGGCTTGACCAGCGGCACCGGCTACATCTTCCGGGTGGCGGCAGTCACAGCCAGAGGACTTGGGGCCTACTCTGTGAGTTCGGCCCGAGTGATCCCAAGGTAGCGTCTGACCATCGCTGCTGTTTTCCGTCCGTGCCGCGAATTCATCCGCTCCGTGAACCCCATCGCAGGGCTATGTGCTCACGGCCTGGCTGTTGCTTACCAGCGGCCCTCGAGGCCCAGCGAAAGTCCTTGGAGCGCCACGTTGCCGTTGGTCGCCAGAGAACCATAGGCGGGTTGGTCTGGGATCAGGATCTGGTTGCTGAGTTGGTTGACCGGCTGGGCCAGCGACGCCAGCCACAGTCCAAAGTAGCCGAAGCGGAAGTCGACATTGCAGCAGACCGGGATCACGCCCGTGAGCCCCAGTTCACCGGCAAAGGAGCAGACGGCGGGCGATTGACCGACCGATACCGAGTTGCCGGCGGGTGGGAATCCGGCCGCATAATTCTGATAGTTAGACGACTGATAGGCACTGTTGTAGTAGGCCCCCGCCTTCACGAGTCCCTCGAGACGGAAGTGCTTCGAGGGCCGCCAGAGGGCGGTGTCGAGGCCGATCTGGCCACCGAAGAGGTTGTTGTAGCAGCCGGTCGTATAGACATCCTGGCCGATGTCGCCCGTGGCAACACCGTAGGCGTCGTTGATGGCAAGCGTCTCCTGCCACTGCAGCCAGCGGAAGCCTGCCAGGAATTGTGTGCAGGAGCCCAAGCCCCAGCGGCGATTCAACTCAGCGCTCTGAAGCGATGAGGTCAGCCGGGCGGTGGCACCATCAAAGTCGCCCTTGATGTTTTGATAGATGCCCGGATCAGCGAGCTGGTAGCCGCCGAGAGCCGGAGTCAGGCTCCTGTTGGCCACGAAGCCGCCGGAATAAATGTAGGTTCCCTCCCACGAGGCTCGGCCACAGCTATCGGTATGGAACAGCGACAGTCGAGGACCGACCGCTGCAATACTTTCGAGCTGGTTGGCGTTGAGCGCAGTGCCGCCAGCTGGTGAGTAGATGTAGAGCGGGCGATTACCGGGGGCGCTTCGCGATAGGATTAGGGCGTCGACCCGGCCGGTCCAGCAGCCGTCGCTCTTCATGCCACGGTGAAGCAGATACATATTCTGGAGCAGACCCATCGGCTCACATTCGGCGTTGTATTTCCAGGCCGGGAGACCGCACGAGCCCTGCTGGCAGGCATTGCAGTTGCCATTGCCGCACTGACCGTTGCAGGGGATCGGGCCAGGCTCCTGGCCTTCGAAGCCACCGTCGTAGCTGCCGTTGAAGGGGCTGCCATAGACGCCCTCGACGGCGCTCCCGTAGGTGCCGTCCTCGGCGATGGCGCTGCTCAATCCTGACGACGCACCACCGTTGTCATAGCTTCCGTCCGCGTAGCTCTCGCTGGGGGAGCCGACGATCGCGGCTTCGCCTTGAACGGCACCGTCGAATGAATCGGTTGCGATCTGCCCCGGAGCGATCTCTTCAATCGGGCCCCCCTGGGGAAACTCCGGGCTGGTCGACTGACTGGCGTAGGGGGTGGGGATGCGGCGGCCGTTCGACTGGACGAGCACCGATTTCTGGGTGCTGCTGCTCCAGCCGGTCGGGGCGGCGAATGCCGGGCTCGTAGCGGCTGCAAGGCCGCCGACGAGGGCAAGGGATGTCAGGGTCGTCTTGGCGATTGTGCTGATTCCAGCGATGGGCCGGAATGCACTGGTTCGTACCACCATCGTTGCTGCCTCCGTGAAGAATACCGTCACGACCGGTTGAATCGGTCATGCGGATCATCCGCCGGTAGGGTTCTGCCGCGGGTTCGCGTCAGGCAAGACAGGGAATCTATGAGGGCGTGCGGTGGACAGGTTTCGGGGATTTTTGACTCAAGTTTCGCACTTCGGGGCAATCCTGCTCGGCAGGGGGCTATTTCTCTCCCGGGGAGGCGAGCGTCTAACGTGCTCTCTCTTACTTGTGGCGGCGAGTTTCCAACTTACCGAATGGGCCGCCCAGCCTGACAAGTTGGAAACTTGTCACCACGGGGGGGATTGGGAACGACACGTTGGAAACGTGTCACCACGGTGGAGGGACAAGGTGGGGGCAAGTTTCCAACTTGCCCGTCATCGCTTTCCCTCGCGGGGGCACTTTGTTTACCCGCCGGGAGTGCTTCTCTCCTGTGGCGGCGAGTTTCCAACTTGCCGAATGCGGCCCCAAGCCTGACACGTTGGAAACTTGTCACCACGAGGGGGAGATGGGGGACGACAAGTTGGGAAACGTGTCACCACCGGGGGAGGGATAGAGCTCGACACGTTGAAAACTTGTCGCCACGGGGATGGAGTGACGGCGGCTAGACCCTTCTGGCCGCCTTGGCCAAAGGCGCGATTCCGATGCTCTTTCCGTAGCCCCAGCAGATATCGGCCGGCTGGGTCATCATCGCCTCCGGACGCTCGATGGCACGGATACTGGACGTATTCACGATTTGCAGACAGTACAAGCCCTTGAATCTCGCCACGTTGGGCGGAAGTCGCAGAATGTAGTTGGCTCCACTACCAGTCAACGTTGCGCCCTTTAGAGAGACGCTTCGACCATTGAGACGCAGACGGAAGTTCGCCAGCGTGACGCCGGTGACAGGAGCTGTGAAGGTGATGGGCACTGCCCTGACGACCACCTTCTTGTCGGCGATGACGGTGGGATTCGAACTGAAGCCGGTCGCTGAAGCCTTGATCGAGCCGTCAACCACGATGCTCTTGACTGCAGCGAGGATCCGAATCGGGTCGGGGAGCGTCGTGCTCGTCATCGGGTTGCCCGCGAGGTCGAGAACGGGGGGGGCGGTCAACTGGAAGGACTCGACGTTGAGATTTTGTGTCACGTCGCCGGGACGGACGGTATAGATACCCGTTAGCGTCTTGCCCTGCGACTCAGCACGGAGGGTGACTGTCGCGCCGGTGGTGAGCTTCACCGTGATAGCCCCACCCGCCTGCACATCCTCCGAAAGAGTGGCGGTAAGCGGGATCACCGCACCAGTGAGATAGACGCCGTCTGGCACTGACGACGCGAACGACACGACAGTGGGTGCGACGGTGTCGTGTGTGAGCGAGGTAGCGGCGGCGGGAGCAGTCTGAGGATTGCCAGCGGCATCGGTCTGCGTCGCGGAGACGCTGATTGTGCCGTCGCCAAGAGTGGTGCGGTCGGCTTCAAGGAGCACGACCGGCTGGGCCGATCCCGTGCCCGTGACGGTCTTGGTAACCGTGTTGCCACCGTTCGTGAACGTTACGGTGATCGGAGCCCCCGTTTCACCGAGGACTGTGACGACACCAGAGGCCTGGATGGCCTCGGCCTGAGTGGCCCCGCCAATCACCCCAGCGCCGAGTGCGAGCGTCGGTGCGTTCGGGACAACGGTGTCGAGCTGGAAGGAGGTGGTCCCGGCAGAACTGACGTTGCCAGCGGTATCTGCCTGGGTCGCCGAGACACTGATGGTGCCGTTACCGAGTTTGGTGAGGTCGGCGAGGTCGAGTGTGACCGCCTGAACCGAACCTGTACCGGTGACGGTCTTGATAACGGTGTTAGCACCCTTCGTGAAGGTGACGGTGATTACGGCGCCGGCATTACCGATCACAGTGACGACCCCCGATACCTGGGTGGCCTCGGCCTGCGTGGCGCCGTTGCCGACCCCGGTGCCGAGTGCGAGCGTCGGTGCGTTCGGAGCGATGGTGTCGAGCGTGAAGGAGGTGGTGGCTGCGGGAGCTGTCTGAGGATTGCCAGCGACGTCTGTCTGGGTGGCCGAGACGCTGATGGTGCCGTCGCCGAGCTTGGCGAGGTCGGCGAGTTCGAGCGTGACCGCCTGAGCTGAACCCGTCCCGACGAGGATCTTGATAACGGTGTTGGCACCGTTCGCGAATGTGACGGTGATCGCGGCTCCGCTTTCCCCGAGGACAGTGACGACGCCAGAGGCCTGGATGGCCTCGGCCTGCGTGGCGCCGCCAGTGACTCCAGCGCCGAGCGCGAGCGTCGGTGCGTTCGGGGCGATGGTGTCGAGCGTGAAGGAGGTGGTAGCTGCGGGAGCTGTCTGAGGATTTCCAGCGGCGTCTGTCTGAGTGGCCGAGACGCTGATGGTTCCGTTGCCGAGGGTGGTGAGGTCGGCAGCGAGGAGCGTGACCGGCTGAGCCGATCCGGTGCCGGTGAGCGGCTTCGTAACGGTGTTGGCGCCGTTGGTGAAGGTGACGGTGATCGCGGCTCCGCTCTCACCGAGGACGGTGACGACGCCGGAGGCCTGGGTGGCCTCAGCCCGTGTGGCGCCGTCGGCGACACCACTGCCGAGTGCGAGCGTCGGAGCGTTCGGAGCGACGGTGTCGAGCGTGAAGGACTTGGTGGCAACTGTGCTGATGTTGCCAGCCGTATCTTGCTGCGTTGCTGTGACGCTGATAGTCCCGTTGCCAAGGGTAGTGAGGTCGGCGTCAAGGAGCACGACCGGCTGAGCAGATCCCGTGCCGGTGAGATACTTGGGAATGCTGATGCCACCGTTGGTGAAGGTGACGACGATCGACGCCCCCGACTCACCGAGGACGGTAACGACACCAGAGACCTGGGTGGCTTCGGCCTGCGTGGCGCCATTGGCAACCCCGGTGCCGAGTGCGAGCGTCGGCGCGTTCGGGACGACGGTGTCGAGCGTGAAGGATGTGGTGGCGGCGGGACTGACGTTGCCGACCGTATCTTGCTGTGTTGCAGAAACGCTGATGGTGCCGTTACCGAGCTTGGTGATGTCGGCGACGTCGAGCACGACCGGCTGAGCCGCCCCCGTACCGGTGAGATTCTTGGTAACGGTGTTGGCACCGTTCTTGAATGTCACAATGATCGCGGTGCCATTATCACCCGTCACAGTGACAACGCCTGTGGCCTGAGAGGCCTCGGCCTGCGTGGCACCATTGGCGACCCCCGAGCCGAGTGCGAGCGTTGGAGCGTTCGGGGCGATGGTGTCGAGCGTAAATGAGATGGTCGCGGCAGGAGCTGTCTGTGCGTTGCCGGCCGCGTCTGTCTGAGTGGCCGAGACGCTGATCGTGCCATCGCCGAGCTTGGTGAGGTCGGCTAGTTCGAGCACGACCGGCTGAGCCGAGCCTGTGCCGGTGAGGGGCTTCGTAACGGTGTTGGCACCGTTTGTGAAGGTGACGACGATCGCGGCGCCGCTATCACCAGACACCGTGACGACGCCAGAGGCCTGAGTGGCCTCGGCCTGCGAGGCACCGCCAGCGACCCCGGAGCCGAGCGCGAGCGTCGGCGCGTTCGGGATGACGGTATCGAGCGTGAAGGAAGTGGTGGCGGCGGGACTGACGTTGCCAGCGGCGTCTGCCTGGGTGGCCGAGACGCCGATGGTACCGTTGCCGAGAGTGGTGAGCTCGGCGGTGAGGAGCACGACTGGCTGAGCCGATCCCGTACCGGTGACGTTCTTGGTAACGGTGTTGGCACCGTTGGTGAAGGTGACGACGATCGCAGCGCCACTGTCACCCGCCACAGTGACGACGCCAGACGACTGAGTGGCCTCGGTCTGCGTGGCGCCGTTGGCGACCCCGGAGCCGAGTACGAGCGTCGGTGCGTTCGGAGCGACGGTGTCGAGCGTGAAGGAGGTAGTGCCGGCGGAACTGACGTTGCCAGCGGCGTCTGTCTGGGTGGCAGAGACGCTGATGGTGCCGTTGGTGAGTTTGGTAACGTCAGCGGCGAGGAGCGTGACCGGCTGAGCCGATCCGGTTCCGGTGACGGTCTTGGTAACGGTGTTGGCACCGTTGGTGAAGGTGACGGTGATCGTGGCTCCGCTCTCACCGAGGACAGTTACGACACCAGAGGCCTGGATGGCCTCGGCCTGGGTGGCGCCGTCGGCGACGCCTAAGCCGAGCGCGAGCGTCGGTGCGTTCGGGGCGACGGTATCAACGGAGACCGTGTATGTGGCCGAGTCAGGACTGGTATTTCCGGCGGTGTCACTGGCGACAGCCTTGAAGACGTAGGTGGCACCATCGGCGAGGACCGGCGTAAAGGTCCAGCTTGTACCGCTAACCGTCGCAGATCCTAGGGAAGTGGTACCGTTGAAGATTCGGACGGTGGTGTTGGCCTCAGTCGTGCCGGTGAGCACGGGTTGCGTGTCATTGGTGCGGCCGTTGTTGGCTACAGTACCCGTGACTGGTGACACATCGTCGGTGACTGCTGTAATTACAGGTGCATTCGGTGCGACGGTGTCGAGCGTGAAGGATGTGGTGGCTGCGGGAGCAGTCTGAGCATTGCCAGCGGCGTCTGTCTGGGTGGCCGAGACGGCGATGACGCCGTTGCCGAGGTTGCTGAGGTCAGCGGCGAGGAGCACGACCGGCTGCACGGAACCAGTGCCGGTGATGGTCTTGCTGACGGAGTTGGCACCGTTGGTGAAGGTGACGACGATCGCGGCTCCGGCCTCGCCGATCACAGTGACGACACCAGAGGTCTGGGTGGCCTCGGCCTGCGTGGCGCCATTGGCGACCCCGATGCCGAGTGCGAGCGTCGGTGCGTTCGGGGCCACGGTGTCGATCAGGACATTGCTTAGGTTCAGTGTCGTGAACGTCAGCCCGCAGCCGTTGCCGGCGAGGTCGGTGATCGTACCGCCGTTCAAGGAGATCACATTCGCCGCGACAATGCCGTTCAGATCGGAGTCACCCAACGTGGGGTTGTACTGGAAGACCAGCGTCTGCGTCTCGCTGCCACTGATGTACTCGGCGTAGCGGGTGGTGGTGCCGACGGTGAGTGCGATGCGTGGTGTGCCCGTGACACGCATAGCCTCGCTGAACGTCGCGGTAAACTGCAGAGACTTGTTGACGACGTAGAATCCGTCAGCAGGACCAACGACGACTGGATTCAGCGACGGTGCGACCGCATCGACGAGATCGAGTGAGGTGTCGGGCTGCGAGAAGACGAGCACGGCGTTCGCACCTGAATGATCCTTGACGGTGCCAGCGGCGCCAGTGTCGATTGTTCCGGTGAGGACGATTCCATCGAGGTCTTCGTCGCCTGCCTGCACGGCATAGCGGAACGTGAGGGTGTCGGTGGTGTCGCCACTGATGTAGCTGGCCGCCACGGTCTTCGTGCCGAGCGTAATTGGCAGCGTGATGCTGTTGGTGTTGGTCAGGAAGACCGGCTCCGAGAACTTGACCGTAAACGTGAGCGGGTTGCCGGTGCGGAAGAAGCCAGTCGGCGGCGGCGTGGGGGCGGTCACGCTGACGATGGTGGGCTGTGGATCGTAGGTCCAGTTGCTATCGACTGGCGCGATCAGCTGTCCACCGGCATAAGTGGCGATATCGCTTTCGATGGCGGGAGGGGGAGTTGCCTGATCATCGGCAAGCAGCGTGATTGAATAGGCGCCCGGCGCACTGGTGAGGGACTTCAGTCCGGTGATGGTGTAGGCGGCGCCGCTGCCGCTGAGCACGACGACGCCTGCTGGGAACGAAACCTTGGCGCCATCCTTTCGGAGCACGAAGTCAGTGAGGTCGACGTTGTCGACATTCTGGCTGAAGGTGATGGTGGCCGAGTCGACAGGTGTGATCCTCGGAGATACGGCCGACGTGGGGGAGAGGGAGATGGTGGCGGTGAGCTGTGCCGGGGTCTCGGTCTTGATCCAGGTGGTGGTCGCACGGAGCCCGATCTGTCGATCGGCGAAGGTCAGGATATAGGTACCGGGAGCGTCTGTGACACTTGAGAGGTTCGAGAGCTCGAAGTCCTGATAGTTCGTCGACGAACGAATCAGTCGAGCGTTTGCGGGGAACGGAACGACCGTGCCGTTGCGCGTCAGTTCGAAGTCGGCAAGGCTCAGACAGCCATCGCCGTTGACGGTGTCGCCGAAAAAGCTGACCGGTTGGTTGAACACGACCGTGACAACTGAGACTGGCGTGGCGCGAGGGTTGTTCTTTGCGTTGGGAATGAGCGAAAAGACCGGCGTTGCTTCGCTGACAAGAATGGCCACATTGCTCGGCAACGACGATGTCGGAAGCGCGAGGATAGCGTCGTTGGTCACCAGATCCTGAATGGAGCCGCCGTTGAGCGCGAGCGAGACGATACGCACGCCGTCAACATCGTTCATCTCAGCACCAGTCGGCGTGTAGAGGAACTGCAGGGTGGTGGTCGTCACTCCGTTGACTGTTGCGCTGGTTGCGTTGAGGTAGTCTGCCGTCCTTGCGAGGGAATTGGAAAGAGAGCCGACAAGAATATTGAGTTGCGGCGATCCCGTTACCTGCACCACTTCGGAGAACGCCACACTGATAACAACGCTCTCGTATGCGTGGTAGAAGCCCGCCGGTGCTGAGATACCAGTGATCGTGGGCCGAACACTGTCGATCGTGAGGGAGTAGGGGATCGGACTGGCTGCGCTCGCATTGCCGTCGGCATCGGTGGCGACTGCCGTGAAGCTGTAGAGCCCATCAACAAGCGTTGGCAACGTTGCAGTCCAGATGCCATCGATATCGGCAGTAACAACCGCTACAGGTACCAGGCCCCCGTTGGCGAATACCGATACAGTGCTGTTAGCCTCGGCAGTGCCGCTAAGCGTGGGAGCGTTGTCGTTCGTTGCGCCGCCATTGGCAATGGTGGCAAGTGTGAGATTATTGATCGCGGTAGCAATAGCAGGGGCAGTGGGCGCTAACGTGTCGATGTTGATGACAATGCTACCGCCGCCTAACACGAAGTTGGTGTTGTAAGCAGCCGCGGTGACGTTGCCATTGATGTCAGCGATGGTGCTGTCGTAGAAAATAATCGGTCCGAGAGCGGCAAAGCCGACAGTGCTGTCGATTTGAATGTTGGGGGTGAGCGGCGCGGTCTCGAAGACAAGCGAGTTCGTACCCGACCCGCTGACGTATGTGAATTGAAAGACGGTACTACCAATCGTCAAAGTGATGGTCGCGTCGTTCAATTGGCCACGGGTGTAATACACCGCGTCGTCGAAGTTGACGCTGATCGACAGAGTGTCGCCGGTCACGTAGGCGCCGAATGGGAGCGATACGGAGGTCACGGCCGGAGCCTGGCCATCGACTGTGACGACGCTGGTGGGCGGCACAAACGTGCCGAAGATCAGGGTGCCCGACGTGTCAGTAATGTTCGTCGCCCCGTCGATCAGGGGAATCATGACGATGCCGTCTGTATCAAGATCACCGGGCTGCACGGTGTAGTGAAACGTCAAGGTGCTTGTGCCGCTGCCGCTGTTGTAGGCAGCGCTCACGACCGTGGCCGGGCTGCTCATCGTGAATTGGAGCGCTGGAGCGGTGCCCGGCGCGACGTTTACGTTCTGCGGATTTCCGTCGGGATCTACGAATGACACCGCGAATTCGATGACGTCGCCGACTTTATACGTGGTGCCGTTCGGGGGTGTGCTTATCACCGTTACCGTGTCCACAGTCGTGTGGAAGTATTGCCACGTGGTCGTCTCGTCGTCCTTGAGCGTGGCACCATTCGGATTGACGTCGTCATCCTGTAGACCCCTGATGCTGTTGCCGGTGCTCAACAGCCGCAATTCATACGATCCGACCGTGTCCGTGACGGCAGACAGCCCGGTGATCGTGTAAGTGTTTCCGGAGCCCTGGATCGTGATCGCTGGGTTGGTGTTGAAGCCGGGAACGAGAACGCCGTTGCGATACAGGAGGAATTCTTCAGCACTCGGACGAGCATTCACCGTGACGCCGGTGACGGGAACGGTCACATCATCCGGGTCATAGACGCCGTTAGCAGCTCCGAAGGCGTCGGTGAACCGCACGGTCACGGAGTCGAGAGGCGTTACGATCAGACCGCTCGTGGTCACGGGATTGGTCGTGAACGTGGCCCGGAGTCCACTCGGCGTCTCGTAGTTCTTGACCCACGACACGGTCGCGGAGTCGGCAAGTCCGATGTCGGAGAACGTCAGCGCATAGGCGCCGGGGGCGTCGGTGACGTTTTCAAGCCCTGAAAGCTGGTATGTGGCAAACGCGTCGGATCCGAAAAGAGGGCACGTCAGCCGGACGGCACCTGCAATTGGCACCACAACCCCATTCCGCGTGAGGACGAAGTCCTCGATGGTGAATACGCCAGTGCCATAAGGCGGCGAAGGTGGCGATCCGGGCACACCCGCCGGGAACGGCACCGCCTGCGGCTCCCCCGTCACCTTGTCGGTGAATCGAATCGTGAGGTTCGGGAGCGGCGTTACGCGGGGCTCCAACTGCCCCGCGGGCGTCGCGACCGGATTGTCGAAAGGATCGTAGAACGTCGCGACAGCAGTATTGCTGACATTGACGAATACACTGTAGGACATTGCGACGTTGGCATCGTATCGCAGTTGTGCAGGGATAGCAGCCGCGACCCTATTTCCGGCCAGGTCACGAATGTCATTGGCGTTGTCAAGACTGAGCCCGGTGGCTGCGATCTCCACACCATCGGCGTCAGTGCTTTCCGACGTGAGCTTGTTGCCAACGAGACTCCCGACGACGTAATAGAACTGCTGCGTCTGTGCGACTTGCATCGGGTTTATGGGAAGAACGACAGCGTCGCGCGCCACGTCAGGGGCCGTCGGTGAGTTGAATCCCGAACCGATCGAAATGGGGAGGGCAGGCGAGCCTACGGTATAGACGGATTCGCTGAAGTCGACAAAGAAATCCATTTCGTCGCCCGTTATGAACAACTGCGCGCCTGGGACGGTCAGGCCCGTCACCGTTGGCGCCGTGGCATCGACTGTCACGGCAAGAGCGGACGATGCCGTACCCAACGCCGGAGTCGGTCCAGCCGCGTCAAACAAAGCCGCGGTATATGAATACGCGCCATCCAAAGCTGGGCGACTGATGGTAAAGGAATTCAGGCCATATCCTGCGGTTGCGGTGGCGATGGGGGTTAACGCCCCATTCTGGAAAAGACGAAGCTCATCCCCTGGATTGAGCACCGTGCTGACCGGGATGTCGACGTTGATGGTGAGCGTCGCGGCGCTCGTGATGTCGTCGGAATTTGAGAAACCCAAGTCACTGGCTGCGGCTAGATCAGGCGTAATTGCCGCCAGAGTATCCCCCGCCAGCAGCGACCGCTTCTCGAGCGATTCGGATCCAAGTTGGCTCATCGATCGCGAATGCCGCGCACGGCCCCACCAGCCGCCGCTGCGGCGGGTGTTCCTGCGGCGGGGATGGGTCGACCGCGATCCCGCTCCGCTCGACCGGGTCGATGCGGTGCTCCGTGAACCACGTCCCGAACTGCTCCGTACTGGATGTGAGGTGGCGCTCTTCGCGCTCGTTCCCCAACTCGTCGACCGCCGCGCGATCCCAAGGCCGCGGAAGGAGAAACGGGAAAAGCGGACAACCGTGCGAGCGAACGCTGGCCTGCGGAAGAAGTAGCCGAAGATGCCGAGCTTGCGGAACGAGAAGAAGCCCATGGAACAGTCGCCTTGCCGTGAAGAGAAAAGGAGATGGTCGTAGTAGCGAGCGAGCACGTCTGAAGAGGTACGTAGTACAGAGGCCCCCACGCGCGTGTTCAACCCCCCTGCATCAAGGGCGCTGAACGGGATTGCAGGCCCCTCGTATGGGTTGTCTTGCAAAGTAATTACGACCTGTGGCGAAGTCAAAGAATGGGTTTTTGAAATTTTTCTGGCCTGTTTTTTGGCGGGCCAATGCGGTCTGGCGAGCGTGTGAGAATGCCGCGAGGACCGGTCGCCGGGCGGCCATCCGAGGCCCGCCGCCACTGGCTGTCGGCCAGCCGAATCGCCCGGCTCGGCTCTCCGGAAAACCCTCCGCCCCTTCGCCCTCTTTCCCACTCTCCGTGACCGGATTTCGAGGAGGCTTGGTCACGACCCCTACCAGCGGAAGTCGATTCCAGAGGCGTTCTGACTTTCTGCGCATTGGGGGGAATTCAACGACATGAACGCTTCTGCACACCGGGAAAACCTGCTCGCCTGTCTGGATTGTGCGTTGCCCGAGGCCACCCGGCTGCCGGCCCACAGCACCCGACGCCTGCCATCCGCCCTCGGCTGGATGCTCCTGACAGGCCTCGCCTGCACTGGGACCGGAACTGTATTAGCAGCCGAATTGGCAGCCGCTCCGACCGCCGCCGCGGCCACGCCTCTGGCCCCGCTCCCCCCGTCGCTGCCCGCCGCCGCCGATCCGGGTAGACAGCCGGCTGCCAAGTCGCCGGTACGGGAACAGGATCAGGCTAAGGAGGAGCCGAAGGCCTCCACTTGGCAGACCCTCACCGGCTGGCTCTCGCCCCCCTCAGCTACAGCCGCGACCCCCCCAAAATCAACAAAGTTGAATGGCCTAGTAGCTCGCTCGACCCCCGAATCTGTCGCGGGCTCAAGCCCGGCTCGGACGCTATCGAGTAGCCCCAGCCGGCCTACCACCACCGTCGGCCGCTTCGATCCGGAGTTTGGTCCGGCCGGGCACGTCGTGTCTGATGCTGATGAACAGTCATTCGAGGCAGAGCCCATGCCGCGAGTGGCACAGCCGCGGCCGTTTCTTACGCCCGAGCCGGAGGAGCAGACCGAACAGTCTGCCGTTGCCTCCGACGAACCGGTGAGCCTCGTCAGCTGGCTGTCGAGCTACGCCAGCGGCGGCCACGGTCACGGCGGCCATGCCGATGCCTGCCGCGATGTCTGCCTCACCGACAACTGCTGCCCGACATGGGAGGCGCAGGTTGATGCCCTCTTCCTCTGGCAGGGCAACATTCCCAGCCGACCGCTCTTCCTCGACACCGCCACCGGAGCGACCGCGCTTGATGCCAACCAACTCTACGGCCCAGCTGCCATCGCGCCACGATATGCCTTCATCTACAACCGCGACCAGTGCCGGGCGATCGAAGTGAATTATTTCCAGGTCTGGGGGTTCAACGGTCAGCAACAGCTGGCCCCCGGTGCCTACACGGCGACCAGCCTCGTCAGTAATCCGCCCTTTGACGCATACGATTCTGCGACCGTCAGCTCCTCCGCCCACATCCAGAGCTTCGAGGTCAACCTGCGGCGGACAGACGGTGGCATGATCCAGTGGATCAGCGGCTTTCGCTGGCTGGAATGGGGAGAGCAGCTCAATATCGACGGCACGAGCACGGAGAGCGGTGCACCAGTCCAAGATATCGTCAACGTCAACACGCTCAACAATCTCTACGGCTGGCAGTGGGGCGGCGACATGATGCTCTGGAATGCCGGCCGCTGGCTCCGCGTGAACGGCGTCGGCAAGGCGGGCGTCTATTACAACCACCAGGCGGCGCAGAACACCTACTCCACCTACATCGAACCCGCCACGTACACCAGTGCCAACGACACCGTCTCATTCGTCGGTGAGACGGGGATCAATGCCTCGCTCGCCCTCACCAACTGGCTGTCGTGGCGAGCCGGCTATACCTGCTTCTGGCTGGGTGGCGTGGCGACGTCTGCCAGGCAGCTTGGCCTTACGGATGTCACCACGGGTGCGACGTCGGTCAACACCAACGGCAGCGTGTTCCTCCACGGCGTAACCACCGGCCTCGAGGCAAGGTGGTAGGGGTTATCGCGGTCGCGCGGGAGAGGGTTTATCGTGGCCGTGCGGCAGTGGGTTCTTCGTGGGAGCGCCGGAGAGTGGTTCTTCGTGGCCGCAAGTTTCCAACTTGCGGAAGAGACAAGATGGAATCTTGTCACCACGAGGTGGGGACGAGGAAGAGACAAGTTGAAAACTTGTCACCACGGTAGGGAGTCAGCGCAGCCCAAACGTGGCGAGGGCTTCGCCGGTGTGGCTGCGGAGCAGAGACTTGTCGCGGGTCCAGCGGCCGGCGTGCACGACGAGATCCTCCGGCGGGCCCTCCACCACGATCTTGCCGCCACCGTCACCCGCCTCCGGGCCCATGTCGATCACCCAGTCAGCTGCGGCGATCACCTCCAGATTGTGCTCCACCACCAGCACGGTGTTGCCCGTGTCGACCAGCCGCTCGAGCACATGCAAAAGCTTCTCGATGTCGCTGAAGTGCAGCCCCGTCGTCGGCTCGTCCAGAATGTAGAGCGTGCTCCCCGTGCCAGGCTTCGCCAGCTCCCGTGAGAGCTTGACCCGCTGTGCCTCGCCGCCGGAGAGCTGTGGCGCTGGCTGGCCAAGCGTGATGTAGCCCAAGCCCACATCGACGAGTGTTCCCATGATCCGAGCAATCGCCGGCACTGTTTCGAAAAACTGCGCTGCCTCTGCCACGCTCATCTCGAGCACATCGGCAATGCTCTTGCCATGCCACTTCGCATGGAGCGTTTCAGCGGAATACCGCCGGCCGTGGCAGGTCTCGCACTGCACCCAGACATCGGGCAGGAAGTGCATCTCCACGCGGCGCTGCCCCAGGCCCTCGCACTGCTCGCAGCGGCCGCCCGGCACGTTGAAGCTAAAGGTCCGCGGCGTGAATCCACGGGTGCGGGCCTCCGGCACCTTCGTAAAGAGCTGTCGGATGTGGTCGAACACACCGGTGTAGGTTGCCGGCGTCGAGCCGGGCGTCGAGCCGATCGCCTCCTGATCGACGAGGATCACCTTGTCGATTGCGTCGAGACCCTTGACCGAGTCGTGCTGCCCCGGCTGCTCGCGGGCCGCGTGCAGCCGCCGGGCCAGGCTCCGCCAGAGCACCTCCAAGACGAGTGAGGTTTTTCCGGAGCCGCTCGGGCCCGTCACCGCCGTTAGCACGCCCATCGGCACCTTCAGATCGATTCCGCGGAGCGTACGATGCCGGATGCCACGGACCTCGAGCCACGATGCCGGCTCGCGGCGACCCTGCTTCTGCTTGCGGCCAAGCACCGCGTCGCAGGCTTTTTTGGCTTTGAGATACGGCCCCGTCACGCTGGCTTTCGTGGTGGCGAGCTTCGTGGGCGATGCATGGGCCACGATCGTGCCCCCTTCGCGACCGCTGCCGGGGCCAAAGTCGAGGGCATGGTCGGCCGCGGCGACCACATCGCGGTCGTGCTCCACCACCACGATCGTGTTGCCGAGATCGCGGAGCTTTCCCAGTGCGGCGATGAGGCGATGCGTGTCGCGAGGATGGAGGCCGATCGTCGGCTCGTCGAGCACGTAGAGCACACCCGTCAGGCCGCTGCCCACCTGGGCCGCGAGGCGAATTCTCTGTAACTCGCCCCCTGACAGGCTCCCTGCCGGCCGGGCCATGTCGAGATATTCAAGGCCCACGTCAACTAAGAACGCCACGCGGGCATTTAGTTCGCGGAGCAGATCGCCGGCGATCTTCTTCTCGTCAGCGGAAAGCGAGACGGCGGCGAGCGCCTGTTGCAGCCGTGCCAGCGGCATCCGGCACCAGACATCGAGCGTGCGGCCCCAGAGCGTGACCGCGCAGGCCACGTCGGCGAGGCGACTCCCGCCGCACTCGCTGCAGGGCACCTCTCCCATCACCGCATCGACCTTCCCACGCAGGCCGGCCACCATCCGGGCCGCCTCCTCGCAGGCCGCTTCGAGACCCTTGAACTGGAAGGAGAACCAGACGTCAGAGGCAGCGGAGCCTTGCTTGCGCTGCGAACTTTTTGTGGCAGCGGAAGCGGGCCGCTTCACGTCGATCCACTTCTCCCCCGTGCCCTCGAAGAGCACTCGCTGCTGCAGGCCCGAGAGCTCCGCGAGCGGCACGTCGATCGGCAGGCCCGTCGCCGCGCAGAGCCCCTCCATCATCGCCCGGCTCACCTGCCCGGAGTCGGCGCGGTCGAGGCTCGGCCAGAGGTCGAGGGCCCCTGCGCCGAGTGAGAGCGATGGATCGCGAATCAGCGACTTGTGCTCGATGCCGGTTCGCGTGCCGAGGCCGTCGCAGGTGGCACACCAGCCGAGCGGACTGTTGAACGAAAACTGCCGTGGCTCGAGCGGCTTGAAGCCCCGGCCACACGAGGCACAGGCGAGCCTGCGGCTGTGCACCTCCACCGGCCAGTCGGCCTCCTCGACCCCATCGACCGCCCGCGCCACGAGCATCGTGCCCGCGCCGGCATCGAAGGCCGCCTCCACGCTCTGGGCCAGCCGGCTCCGCTCCGCCGGAGTGGCAGTCACCCGGTCGACCACGATCTCGAGCTTGTTTTTTCGCTTGCGGTCGAGCGTGGGTTTTTCAGTGAGCTGGTGGGTCGTGCCGTCAATCCGCACACGGGCATACCCCGCCGCCAACAGTCCCGCAAAAAAGGCCTCTGGCGACTGGCCCACGCGGAGTTCGACCGGCGCGAGTAGCAGCAGCCGCGTGCCCGGCTCGTGTTCCAAGAGTCGCTCGACGGTCTTGTCGACGCTCTGCGCCCCCACCGGCGTGCTGCATTCAGGACAGTGCATCACGCCCAGCCGGGCCGCCAGCACGCGGAAGTAGTCGTACATCTCCGTGAGCGTGCCGACCGTCGATCGCGGCGTGCTGCCGGTCGCCCGCTGCTCGATCGCCACCGCCGGCGAGAGCCCCTCGATCTTCTCAAACACCGGCTTCGGCACCTGCCCCACAAACTGCCGCGCATAGGGCGACAGGCTCTCGACATACCGCCGCTGCCCCTCGGCATAGAGCGTGTCGAAGGCGAGCGAGGTTTTTCCACTGCCGCTGGGGCCGCAACAGACCGTCATCGCGCCGCGGGGAATATCGGCATCGACCGCCTTGAGATTGTGCTGCGACGCGCCGCGGATCGTGATCTGCGGCGGACCGGGATCGATCGAGGCTTTTTCAATCTGAGACAGCTGCGCCAGTTCCGCCTTCGCCAGAGCGGCGGCAGTGGCCGGCTTCGTGCGACGGGCGGGCTTCCGCGGCAGACCTCCGGCCCTTTCTCTGGCGGCCGCCAGCATCGATTTGAGTGCCAGACCCGTGTGCGAGCCTTTCGCGCGGGCCACCTGCTCCGGCGTGCCCGCGGCCACGATCCGGCCACCGCCGGCGCCCCCCTCCGGCCCCAGGTCGATGACATGATCGGCACGCTTCACAACATCGAGATTGTGCTCCACGACGAGCACCGTGTTGCCCGCGTCAACCAGTCGCTCGAGCACCGTCAGCAGCTGCCGTACGTCGGCCATGTGCAGGCCGGTGGTCGGCTCGTCGAGGATGTAGAGTGTTTTGCCGGTCGACCGCTTGGCCAACTCCCGCGACAGCTTCACCCGCTGCGCCTCGCCGCCGGAGAGCGTGGGCGAGGGCTGGCCGAGATGGAGATAGTCGAGGCCGACGTCGCAGAGGGTCTCCAGCTTGCGGGCGATGTCGGGGGCGTCGGCGAAGAGTTCTCGCGCCTCGCCGATCTCCATATTCAGGAGCTCGGCGACGTTCTTCCCCTTCCAGCGAACCTCCAGCGTGTCCTTGGCAAACCTCGCCCCGCCGCACTGCTCGCAGGTCACCCAGACGTCCGCCAGAAAATCCATGTCGAGCCGCGTTGAGCCGTTGCCTTCGCAGGCCTCGCAGCGGCCGCCGGCTACGTTGAAGCTGAAGCGGCCCGCCTTCCAGCCCCGCTTCTTCGAGTCGGGCAGCATCGTGAAGAGCTTGCGGATGTCGTCCCAGACTTTTACGTATGTCGCCGGATTGCTCCGCGGCGTGCGGCCGATCGGCGATTGATCGATCACGATCACTTTGTCGAGCGCGTCGATGCCCTCGATCGCAGTGAAGGCACTGGCGGCCGAGACAGCGTTGTCGGTTTCTTCGTCGTCGGCGGGGGAGCCAGCCAGCCGCCGTCGTAGCTCTGGCTCAAGCACGTCGCCGACGAGCGAGCTTTTGCCGCTCCCCGACACGCCCGTCACGCAGACGAGTTGACCGAGCGGGATCTCGACGTCGATGCCTGTGAGGTTGTTGTGCTGCACCCCCTTGAGCAGGAGCGATTTCCCTGTGGGCTTCCGCCGCACGGTCGGCACTTCGATTTGATCGCGGCCTGCAAGGAAGTTACCCGTGATGCTGCGGTCGCTGGCGGCCACGTCGGCGGGCGTGCCGGCCGCCACCACCTCGCCGCCCCGCTTCCCGGGGCCGGGGCCGAAGTCGACCACCCAGTCGGCCGCCCGGATCGTGTCTTCGTCGTGCT
>Ga0214921_10005122_pt1 | contig 18741 bp, 10 predicted proteins | sample LL1505_MetaG_FD_177992 | JGI IMG/M metagenome (GOLD analysis project Ga0214921, IMG submission 177992) | Freshwater microbial communities from Lake Lanier, Atlanta, Georgia, United States - LL-1505 | ecosystem: Environmental > Aquatic > Freshwater > Lake | place: USA: Georgia | collected... | reverse complement strand
TGGAGTAGGGGATCATGAGTAGACAAGAAAAAGGTTCCAGAATTAGAATGTTGCCTGCTCGCATTCAGTTGCAACAACGTGATGCTCTTACCGGTTCTTATCCAACAAATGTCAGATTTTCTACAGACGGTAGAACTGGTAATTATAAAGTTAACTTTGATGACACATATTCAGTAGTGTTTACATCATCAAATGTATATAATCCATCAATTGGATTTCCAACTGGTTACATATGGTTAAACAATAGTTCTTCAAATGATTTGAGTGCTAGTATTCAAACAAAAGGAACAATACGTTCTTCTATAGTTGAAGATTTACCATATTTCAATTTTAATCATGTTGGACAAGAACTTACGCCATTTAGAGATAATAATCAACCAGCAGTTGATGGCAAATCAGAAAACAATCCTTTCTTTGCAACAGGAAGCGCAGTGTTAGAAGTTGGTGAAGGATTTAGTTCACCACTTTGGAGCAAAAATAAAATCGAAATAGATATTAGTGTTGCTACACCATGCAGTGCTACGTTATTTTTAAGCGGAGTAAATTGGAGTACTGCAACAAGACCAGGATCCGAAACTGATGGTATAAGTTATGAAATGTGTTATTATAACTTTGCATCAAAAACATGGCAAGGAGCCGGAACGGGTACTCCATATGGGTTTTTTCATGATGCTGTAAATCATGGACCTAGTATTACTGGTCGAGCGCCTTTTGAAGATAGAATAATGTTTGGTTTTGCTCCAGGAATTGTAAATACATATCCATTTGGTCTTTCCGTTGCTGACGCCAATACTTTAAAAACACAGGTGACAGGAGTTTTTGAATGGCAGGCATCTGCTGGTCAACCTTTTACAAATTTTGGATTTCCTTATCACCCCAAATACCACGCAACCGGTTCTCAAACATTACAAATGGATCGATATATAAATCAGCCTTTCTTATTGGAAAAAATTGTTGTTGAACTTAGTGCTGCCTATACTATTTTTGCCAATACATATAACACGGCCAGTTTTCTATATGACACCAATATTCTAAATCCTCCAGTAACAATTACCAGCATTACACAATCAACATTCCCAGCTTCAGTCAATAACATATTTATTTTAAATCAACGCAAGCCAATTAAATTTAATAACATTGAGAGAATGGAATATGTGAGTTATGATCCGGCTAATCCGCTCGATGATACGTTGTTGGTAACAAATGTTCCTACAACTATAAGTTTGTCTGCTGGAGGAACGCCACAATATGTTAATACGGTTAGAGATTTAATAACATGGGGTGGAATTACTTCATTTGCTGCAAATGCTGTTACTAGTTCAACAAGATCTGGTACGCCAATATATTCGAACGGCTCGACGCCTACATTAACTCTAAATCCAAGAGAACTAATGTCGAGAGATTATGTTTTCACATCAAGCATTGAAGCACATGATGATTTAACTCCTCTTTCTTGGTCGGGAAAAATATCATTAGAATTATTAGCTAAAAGCCCAATTCGAATCGATAGAAACGTTACTGGCGGAGTCGTATATGACAACATGTTTTCAAGTTTCAACGCCTGTAGAGGAACGGACACAGGACAAAGTTCCGGAAATTTTAATGCGTTGAAATACGGCGGCGGCGGAAGAAATGCATTAGGTATTAACGTACCTAATGGTAGAAACTATGTGACTCCAATTGCCCAGATACAAGAAAATGGTTCATTTACAAATGATTTAACTGCTGTAAATTATGATAACATTTTAGTAAAAGATGAAAATAGATATAGATACAATCCTTATATTTTATTTCCAACAGATGAACTTATAATAGGTTGGCAACAGCCATCTTTGAATTCATTAGTAGTTTATGGTTCTACAGCAGCACCTACGACCAGAGGTGCAAAAAATGCAATACGAGGTTCATTTAGTGAGATTAAGTTTTTACCTGGTGCTGCTAAAATAACGTTATATGGTTCTTACATAAGAGAAGGAAAAGAGTATAATGATGGTCTTAATCAACTTCTATCTTCTGATAGCATACATGAGGTCATAGAATAATATGCCTACATTTGATCAATATGAAGTTGAACCAGCATCAGCATATAGTGGAAGTTATACTGATAATTCAATTTTTGGCACTATATTTGCTGATAATGCAACAACTATAGCTGGATATAGTCCATTAGGACAAGGAATTCCTACTACATCAAGAAGACTTATAGCCTCCAGAATTGATGGCAAAAATGCAACATATCCAAACATTAATAATATGTGGCTTCCTGCTTATGCTATAGAGGGATATGCATCGGGTTCCTGGCTTGGAAGATTTCAAAGATTTGCGCCTTTCTTTTCCAATGAGTATTGGTATGATTCATTCGTTCCAAACGTTGTAGAAATATATTCAAGACCTAGCACTACATTGCCAATTGTTACTGCCGGGGTGTTAAATAAGGCTAACTCTGTTATAGGAGGAATCGATTTCGAAGTTTCTGGAAGTCTTTTTGACATATATCCTTATACCAACAATATAAGCGATGCTAAAATTTCATTGTTCATACAACAGGAACCACCAGTCGCTAGTGCCATGTTTCCACCGGCTCCGAATTCGAGTTGGTTTAGAAATCATCCTTTTCAAAGCTTTTATAAAAATATTCAAAGAATTGAAGAAGTTTCAAACACTTTGCCTGATAGATACAATTTAAATATTAATTTTGATGGTACCGCAGTTAGTCCAGCCTCTTCTTCAAATACTTTAGGCACAATATGCATAACTTCTGATTTGATAATAAACGCAAATGGAGGCAGTCCTCAACCACTTTTATTTGTTGGAAGTTGTATGAATACTCCAACACAACCATATCCAAACTACAAATTTGGAACTGCTCCAATTGTAGAAATATATAAAACATTTTTTGGTACTGGTAATGGTACCCCTGGTTTAACCAGGAAAGGTGCATCTTTCAAATATAATACTACCACTGATTTGTCTGGCGATGCTATAAGATATTTGACATATGATAGCTCAATAAGAGGCTACAAGTATGGCATTCGTTCCATATTTCCGGAGGCTAATAAAATAATATATCGACTAAATCATTATGGCCACGTGCGAGATATGTTAGAAGGTCGCCCGACGACGGCAACTCTGGTTAAATCATCAAACAATTCATATACCGATGCTCCAATTAATAGAACATTATTTTACCCATTAATCTATGGTTTCGTTTCCGGCAGTGCCATATATACGCAAGCCCGAGATTATGTAACCGCAACAAATCCAAGCTATAATCCTTATGATAGTGGTATTTATGACGTATACTATCGTAGCGGACAACCTTTCTTTGATAGAGGAAATGAGGATTGATTTATGGCTGGACTATTAGATCCTAAAACTAGAGTATTAGATACAATCATCACCAATGAAGGCAGAAGACAAGCTGCTACCGGAAAGATGCGTGTTGAATACGTATCCTTTAGCGATGCTAGCGCCATATATGCCTTAGATACGCTTGTATCCGGTGGATTGGACTACACCTCACGTTTGACTTTTGAACCCGGTAATCTGCCGCAGGACAGCATTACTTTCGAAGTAGATGATAGTGGTAAACTCCTTACAAATTTCATAACGAGTGGTAGCCGATATTCTGTAGCCGCCGGTCAAATATATTCTGGTTCAAACTATGAAATTACTTCTGGTTCACAGTTCTCCTCTTTATATACAGATTTACTAAAATCATCATTAGATAATTTTAAAAAGCTTTCAATTCTTCAAAGCCCAGATCCAGTATTCATGGCTTACGATGAATTTAAAATAAGTGGCAATGATTATACTTTCAATATGACGCCATCATTGCCAATACCAAGAAATAAATTACAAGAAGTTAATATCGACAACGTTGAAAGCTTGTTCTTTGATAAAAGACTTTCACACGTTTCAAATTTTCAATTTCTTCCACCATTAAATAAGCCTAAGTTTGGACAAACCGTTTCACAACCTATAGGCAACTATACGAATATCAATCAGGCACCAATACTTCAATTTTCAGATTTAGAACCTGAATTGAAACAATTAGAAAAAACCGGTTTCAAAAAAACAATACAATTCTTAGAAACTAGCAGAGAAAATAATCTATTTTGTCAGTTTTTCGAAGCTGCTACTGATCAAATCATAAAGTTGGACGTAATAGATTTTGGTGATTTCCCAGCAACAGAAACCTCGGGTGCTCGTCACGTATTTTTTATTGGCAAAGTATTTACTGATGGATACAACATAACAACTTTTGTTAATATGTTCGTTCTAGTATTCGAGCAATAAACCATGTCTATATTCAAAGTAAGCACCGCAAAACAAAATAGTCAAGTTATTAGCCTTCCAGAAAGATGTGCTACTTTAGTATATTATGACGATTATCAATACACATACAATCTCAGTATAACTGTCAATCCATTACTAGCGGTGCGACAAGGTGCTTTAATAATTGAATATTCGCTTATAAACGAAAACACAACCAATCAAAGAAGCTTCAATTATTTTAAAAACAAAACGTCTTTAGAAATTGTTACAAACCTTAGAAAAATAAGTGGTCTTGTTAAAGATAATCTATCTTTAACAAGCAGTGAAACGATAATAATAAAAACGCCTAACAATCAATTAATTGATATATCTTCTTATATTTCTAACGCTGAAATAGCTCAATTGAGAAGAGGAATTCTGCCGGCTAGAAATGTGCAAAGGATAGTTACTAAGTCGGTCGCAACATTAAATGCACAGAACAATAATGTTGCAGTTACAACTATTAATAATAACAATCCAAGTATACCAGGAGGTTATGGACCAGCGATAATTAATTTATCATTAGTTAGCAAACAAATGAATGATATATTATATGAAGGACGTATTGATCCAGGTAGCATATGGAACAATACGAATACCTATGTTTCCTCGCAGAATACAATTGGAGGAGTGATTCCTCGTAAACCATATACCAGTCGTCAAGATGTTACATATGATCCCAGATTATTGAACATAATTTCATCTCAATTAACTAACATCAGACTACCACAAGAACAAAAAAAGCTTTCTGCTGGAGACTACGTAACAGTAAGTGAAAGTATTCCATTAACAGAACTAAATATTGATCAAATTATAACAATACCTAGAACATCAATTGGTAAAAACAATTTTACATTAAGATTTAAAGTTAAAGATGCCGTTGGAAAAATATATCAAATAGTTGAGTATTCAGTAAAACACGGAATTAATATAAATAATTTCATGCCAACGACACCACCATATGTACAAACTATTGGATTGGCAAAGCAAGGTAATGTTAGTTTTCAAGTAACACAAAGAGATAAATATGCCGCTGGTATATCTGTCTATCGTCGTCAAATCAATCCTAACAATCCATTGTTAAACAGCCAATACACAAAAATTAATGACATTAATTTGCCTGGCAATGGAAATAATACGACTGTATATGTAGATCGTAGTGCAGCTTCTGTCAATAACTATGTCTATCGTTTTATACCATATAATTCCGATGAAATAAAGGCGGCTGTGTATACTGGAGTAGCTATAAAAATGAATAGAGGTTCGGTTAATCCAAATGAACCTTATCTAAGAACTCCAAATTGTGGAGTTCTTGATTATAAAAGTCAAAAAAATTCAATTGATATCATGATTAGTTTGTTTCCAGAAAAAACAATTGAATTACGTCTATATAGAAGAAATTTAACTAAAAAACAAAAAACATATTCTTTAATAGCAACCAAATCGGTTGCAACCTTAGCTATTTCTAGTTGTGTCATTAATGACGCTTTTGTTGGTGACTATAACATTTACGAATATAAAGTTGATTTAGTAAACGTGACCGGTTCTGTTGCAACAATTCCTAATACTTTAGTAGTAGAACACGTACCTCTTCAATTATCTTCAGCGATATGTCAAGTTAACAACTTAAAAATTAATACTCAATCTGGAAATGTTGATGTTACATTTGACATATCATATCAAATACAAGAAGATAACTTTGAGTTGCTTCGAAAACTATTAAGGGAACAAAATCTTCTTGCCGAATATCAGACTGATATAAGTCTAGACAAAGAGCGTATCAAAACATTCCTAGCATATGCCGTAATAAGAACTAATTTAACTACCGGTCAAATAGAAAATTTTGGAATACTAACATCGACAAGCTTTTCAGATAGACAGTTTGGACCATCAAAAAGCGTTTTGCCTTTAGATCCTGCCAATAAGTATCGGTATACTGTTGTTGTATATACACGTTCGCCAGATACTTTATTTGAAAACTTAGAAAGAACTGTTTCATATGATGTAATAACCATTGACACTTCTGGTACACGATTAACAAAAACCGCTTCATATACCTATAGACCATATAAATGGTTGCAACCATTGGTTTTAAAAACTGGCAATTTGATTTCTCAAGATAAGCATTCGCAAATTGGTTTAGCGCAAGGATATGTAGTCGATAGGAAATATGTTGACATTGTATTCAATCCGGATCCATATCCGCAAATTGCAAATGTCATTGCAACTCAAATTCAAGAACGTTCGATACTTATTGAATGGTCAGTAAATGGAAGCTTACAAAAAATCGATCATTTTATAATAAAGAACGAAATCTCAGGAATTAAAAACATAATAGGTTCTGCACATAATCTTTCTAGTACCGGAGGATATAAGTTTCTCTATAATCTTCTTTCAAATGAAGCAGGCGCTATAACATTCAGCATTATTCCAGTATACTATGACTATACTTTCGGCACAGAAAGCGCAACAAATACATTGGTGATATAATGGCTAGAGAAAGAGACACTTCATTACCGGGAGGAAGAGTAGCTACAACTGCAAGTGGAGGAGGTAGTACAACACCTAGTGTTCGTAGTACTCCAGGTTCCACGTTCTCAGGTGCCGGGACAGTATCTGCACCTGGTGGCTCATATGCCGATACTACAATACGTAATAGCATTTTAAGAATACCTACTAGATCAACCATTGCAATTCCACAAAGACTTGGTGGATACGTAGGACCATCAAGAGCAGATAGATTTTCTAGTGATAGTACTAGTATCGCACAAACTAGAATTGAGAATAATGAGTTCGTTACGGTAACTGATAATGGTATCAGTAATTTTAGACCAGAAATAGTTGCAACAATTAATTTTACTCCTATTTGGAAGCCTGGACAGCATAACGTTTACGGTATTTTACCTCGTGACACTTCTGATATTGGAGATTTTTTAAGCTTTCAATATCAGACAAAGCAATTGCGACAAGAAACTTTACAAGCACTAATTCAAAACATCAAATCAAACCTACCAACAGATCCTTTTGTTGATATTAAAAGAGATTACGAAACAGAACTAAGAAATGTTGGAAATGATTTAGTATTTCTAAATTCTGTATTGCGAAATATTAATACCATCAATAATTCTCTAGATATCAAAAACATATCAGATCCAGAATATTCCATTCTAGAAAATGGAACTAATGTTGTTATTCCAAGCTTGCAACAAATATATACCCAAAGAATGCAATATAGTAACCAACAATATGATAAGTTTTCGGAAACAAAAATATTATTGCAACTTCTTTTCGATCTTAAAAATATTCTCAATAGCTATAGTGTTAATCTCATTAATCTCAGAGACAATGATCGTGTTGCTGATTTGAGCCCAACTGTGATTGATAGGACATATACTTTACAAAATGCATTTAGTTTCAATATATCTGATTATAAATCAACCGCTGCGCCTATTAATGCATTTCAAATATTTGAACAGTTTATGCAATCTTTGCCAGAAGAACCAGATTCTAAGATAAAGCTTTTAACATATTTGTTGGCAAAAGAATATCTAATATCAACTGGAATTGGAAACGTTTCAAATCAACCGTTGTTTAATAAATATAACAATACTTTGACAACCGGTTTAGTTGCAGTCACAGGACCAAATTCAGATATCTTTAATAATATTATAGGCAACGTTGGAGAAACCATATTTGAAAAACCAATTGGAAATATTAATACTGGGAATTCTTTAGTTTCTTTAATGTACATTGATCCTGGTACGGCAACGAACAACACCGTATTACCTTTTGAAAATCGTTATATTCAAACGGATGATTTGACGACAACATATGTGCCTGGAACATCATATTTTACAGATGCTATTATAAAAACTGATGGGAGCGCCTTTAATATAGCGCCATATTCGCAATATGCAAGTCGATTTAATAGTGTTTTTTCAGATGCAAAATCTGCAATCAACAACCTATTGAATTTAAATTCTTTTACTAGAACTGGCCAGGATGTAAGCGTAGGAGGCACTACTTCAACTGTAATATCTGCTATGTCTCCAAATGAATTAAACAGTCTATATATACAGAGATTTCAGGCTAGCATGAAAAGATATGATAGTACTGCACAGTTAAGTAATGAGACAGAAGAAAGCTTAAATATAGAAATACAAACTTTAGAAAATCAAGCCGACAACATATTATCCGATCTTTTAGCATTCTTAAATACTGGAGGTCAGTCAGGCGGAACACTTGGAACTAGAACGTTTGGACCCGAGAGCGCCACGCTGCGGAGGGAAGCCCTCGAGCAGCAATACGCCGCAGAAGCAGCAGGTCAGAGTGTAAAATCAATTTTTGATGATAAAGTTAGCCAACTGAATGCAATTCAAGACCAAATTAACATATTGCAAGGAAACATAGAAAATAGTCCAAGAAGCTTTAATGACGCTTTTTGTATAGCATTATTCAACGAATCTACGAACAATAGTACGTTAAAAAAGCATATATTATTTATGTGTTTTTTTGCTGGATTATATCGAAATGCATCCAGCTCTGGTGCAACCCGATCCGATTTCTATATGAATTTAGTTAAAAACGAACTTAAACAGTTTATTGATATATATAATTATATGCCACAGGATCGAGGTGGGCGTAGTAGTACCGTGTCGGCACCGGATTGGGTCGTGGCGGCGACCGTCGAAGGCGCTGGCAGTATCGATCTGTCTTTGTCCCTAAATCCAAATGACCCGCAGTTCAATATAGGTTCTTTTACAACTGCATTCAGATATTATATTCGAGAAGTAATTTCTCCATATATATTATATATTATTGATGCAACGGAACTATCCACCGAAGCTCAAAGAGTAGAAAATTTGTTAGATGATGAAGTTGTAGTTTGCAAGGCAGATATAAATGAGATATCAGAATTGTTGTTCAACATACTGACTAATGTTGATGGTACTTTTACTAATAATATATTTCAACAAATTAATATATTGATTGATGAGCTATATAGCAGTACTAAATTAAGTAATCAAATTATACACGTAACAGCAAATGGCAAAACAAAATACAATAGCTTAAGTTCATCTGTTCAATATCTTTTTGTCTTCGAAACGTTTGTACAATATGCTAAAAAATATTCTGGCATAAAGTTAAAAGGTACGATTGATAGATTAGATTACAATTCAATTTCTGCAATCACTAGTGATCTAGTTTTTGAATTTCAACGATATGGAGAAGATACATCAGGTCGTACAGTGATAGATGCATTATTCGAAGCAAAAGGTAGAGAACCCAATCCGGTATATGCAAAAGTTGTTACAATTAATGTCGATAAGGTTAAAAATAATTCTCTTCAAAATGCATTTGATTTAGTTAAAGTTGGAAATCCAGTTGACGTTAGTAACATTTCTGACGAGCGACAAAACACACAAGAATATAGTGATTTATATGACAATTATCGTAAAATATCTGATGAATTTAATAGCATAAAAGATATGCTTGGAGCGTTTGAAGTAATTAATGGAAGAATACAAGAAGCATATCGTGTTGTGAATAGCTTCTTTAGACAAGAAAAGTTACAACAATTTTTAGCTTCAAGTACAATAAACAATATACAATTTCTACGTTATCCATCTCAAATAAGACTAGCAAAACAAATATATGACGATATTGTCGATAAAACTTCTTTCACGGCTGGTTTAGTAACGTTACCTGGAGGTCCAGGTCGAGCAGAAACAACTCCACAACCTTTAATAGTTTCTGATGTCATTATTCCATCGGAATATAATGCAATGATATCTATGTTGAGCTCAAATCTTACAATGTTAGAAACAATACCAACAACTGATGTTCTTAGTACAACAATTGAAAGGAACAGTAAAATTGTAACAATTGGTATACCAGCCGGATTTACTAAGAAACTAGCTGATAGCGTAACTGTTTCTACTTTCAATAGACAAGGTGGCAGTACCAAACAATCAGATGTTATAGCTATAAACATATATCCAAATGACATTCGTTTTGGAGAAATAGTTTTAAAGCCTTTTACGTATTATTTTGATATAAGCTTATTTGTTACTAAGAAAGACTTTTTAGATCTAAATGCTACTGAAAATGAAAGCTTTGAAAATTTGCTTCGTAGAATTAGTGTTAAAGATTTTCAAAATCCATATGACATACAGTTGCTACTAAGACAAAATATATTAAACGATAGCAGATATTCCTTTTTAAATAACCGGCAAATAACTGATCTATATAACAATACAGTTATAAGTTATTTATTAGGTTTGTATGTAAATTGTCTTACTGGGACGAGATATACAGAAGATGTATTTATAAGTCCATCTAGCAATAGAATATTGAATTCTAAGACCGCCGACGCTGTAAAAAAATATCTTTTAAAAATTCAAGAAGTGGCAGCGACAGAAAGATCCGCTATTGGGTCATATACAAATACAGAAGATGTTTTATTAAATCCTAGATTTACTCAAAACTATAAAGATACGTATCGTTTAATGACATACGGTAGTTTAGTTTTTAATGAAAAAGAGATTACGAAAAGAGTTAATGGAACAAAGATCTTTGATAGAGTATATCACATTCCAGTTAGACTAAATTCTCTAGAAATCGATCTCGACGTTACGAATTCTACCATCTCTGGTCAAGCGGCATTAGCTAGAGCTTCCACTCAGAGACATATTGTTGTTGATGGAGAAAAACAATATCTCACCACAAATGAACCAAATGATTTTATAATCAAGGATATATTTTGTGCTGCGGGTACGACAGATACTGGCACGCCAGGAGGTTGAATATAATGTCCATATCATTACCATCAAAAAAATCAATCATAATAGATGTGCCATCCGGACAAATACAAAATTTTGCTGGTGAATATATATATAATTTTTTCATGCCTGATGAAGACATTAATGATCAGCCACAAAACGTTCTTCCGAACATTATTAAGGCTTTAGTAACAAATGATGCTAAAAATGTTACATTGAGAGAAGCTCTCAAACAGAAGAAGAATGAAAGATACGTACCACGTTATATCAATTTATCATGGAATCGATTGCCAGATATAGGAAACAATAGACGCCTAATTCAAACAGTATCTATCTCTAAAAATCTTAGCAAGGTTTTAGACGAAGAAAAAATAGGAGGCAATTTATATACTCCGGTTACTTTTAAAGATAATGGTGCAGACGGTAAAATTCAATATTCTATCAATAGAGCTTTGGAAGAAATACTAAAGTCTCAGAACATTAATAATGTTAATGGATTAGAAGCTTCTCCATTAGATTTAGTTAAAATATTGAATGAATATACTGGCGACCAAATCCAAGGAAATTTCTTAGCAGAAGCATTTATAAACTACAATAATGCTGGCATTAATTTTTTGAATAAAGAAAAATTTGATCAACTAGTAACAACGACAATCGAAAGCTTAAAGAAAATAGGTTTACGTTCAAATATCAACAATAAGTTTTTAGCCACCATATTACGAACTGCATCTGAAGAAGCTGATAACATATATTCTGATGAAACATTGTCTGTGCTTACTAGTGCTGACAACATTCAAGAAATAGCTATAGCAGAAAGTAGAGATCCAACTACTATAGCTGTTTCTGATTATATGCTTAATATTGAAAGCTATATAGGATGGGATCCTTATAATGAAACTGGAGATAGTGAATATCAACTAGTTGGATATATCATTAACAAGGTTGAATATCCAAGGACTGGACAACCTGTTTTTAAAGAAACGATAGTAATAGAAAACCCTGCAATATCAAATTTCACAGATCTGAGCGTGAAGTATGGTACAGTTTATGGATATACTATAAGATCCGTATTTCTTCTTAAGCTTCCTGCTGTTGATAACGATACTGGAACGTTTGGATTGGTTTCATTTTTAATTTCATCCCAGGCTGGTCCGGAAATATTGATTGAAACAAAAGAAGATATAGCTCCAAATCCGCCAACCGATTTCAATATCACATGGGATTATGAAAAAGATCAACCTTATTTAACCTGGAATTTTCCTACCGACAGTCAAAGAGATACTAAATATTTCCAAATATTTCGAAGGCAAACAATTAATCAAGCATATGAATTGATTAAAATGTATGACTTCAATGATAGCAATACTCCTATCAACATTAGAGAAATGAATGAATCTAATATTGATACTAGCTTAGTAGAAAATTTAAGAGCCTCAGATGGAACTACCCTACCTAAAAATTACTTTTTCGATACGGAGTTTACTAAGGAAAGCACAGTCATATATTGTGTATGCTCAGTCGATGCCCATGGTTTGACTTCAAATTATTCAACACAAATGGAAATAAAATTTAACAGGTATAAGAATAAGCTTGAAAAGAAATTGATATCTATAGCTGGCGCACCGAAATCATATCCAAACTTTTTATTAAATCAAGATTTGTTTGTTGATACGATCAAGTCTAGTAATGCCAAGAAACTCGACGTGTACTTCAATCCAGAATTCTATAAGGTCTTCGATAGAACCGGCGCCGATTTAGAATTAATTAAGACAGATATAAATTCGAACTATAGACTACAGATGATTAATATTGATTTACAAAGAGATCACATTATTAACATCAAAATTAATAAAGTTGAAGATCCTATACCACTAGGAAACAAGGTTGAACCTTCTCCAACCAGTAGAATTCAAGTTTCAATTTTAGAGAACCCAGATACTTAATGCATTAGGAGAGCGAAATGGGATTTTTACAAGGTGATACTAATAACATTATAATCGATGCAGTACTTACCGATACTGGGCGTCAATTTTTAGCTAGAAATGATGGAAGCTTTTCAACTGTTAAATTTGCATTTGGAGATGACGAAGTTGATTATTCTATTATAGAAAAATATGGCAGAACAGTAGGCAAAGAGAAGATTGAAAAGAATACGCCAATTTTCGAAGCTCTTACAAATGGTTCATTGGCTCAAAAATATAAATGCATTGCCGTATCTAACCCGAACTTAGTCAGACTTCCTTCATTGTCATTGACGGCCGGGGCTGGAACAACTGGTACTGTTTCTTTATCTTCTGGCGGTACCAGCGGTACCCGTTTTCAAAGATTAGTATTGGAACAAACTATATTAAATGAGGTTTCGATATCTTCAGAACTAGTTGATCAATCATTTACCATAGAGATGAATAACTTGTTCTTATATGTTCGAAACAATGCTCCTGATAGCATCGATTCTCAAAGAAAAGCGACCTATATACTTACTAGGACTGGTAACACCAGTTTAGGTGGGGCAACAGTTGATTTTACAGTTAACACTCAAGCTATAACCGATACACAGTATCAAATATACGGATTACCAAATAACAAAACGAGAATTCAAACATACGTAAAAGTAACCGGTTTACAATCTGGTGCTGTATCTGAATTTATAGTTGAAATATCAAAAACTTGATTAAAGGATATTTTTGAAAAATGGCTACATTTAAAGAATTTGCTGCTAACAACATCACAACAACTACGTCTTTCTTAAATCAGTTGGTTGATATATTAGGATCTGACATATCTGGTTCTTCTACTAGAAGACAATATCAAGTTTTCGTTACTGGAGGTCTTGGACCAGGAGTAACATCATCTTTATTTCAAACAGTATTTGATCAAGATTTTACTCTGCAAACTGCCAATCCTATTTTTGATATAACTTATGGTTACTCTATAAATTCTGCTGTTGTTTCCGGATGTAATCCAACCATTGATACTAACGGCAAATATATATTCCCTGCAACCTCTCTTATGATGAGAGAGAAACTCGACATATATCGTTTGTTTGCACGAGAACTGCTAGGAGATGAAAATGGAACGTTTCAAACTCAAGCTGTTGGCAGTGGTGTTACTAACAATATAAAAGAAGCTGTTTTTATCTGCTTTAAGAGATTATTTGCACGTGATAAAATAAAAAGAGAAACTAGTGCAATAAGATTTTTTATGTCTGCCTCGGGTGGGGGTGCTGTTGTTCCAACGGCGGTGGGCGTTGTTAATAACATATTGAAACCTGGGGTTAGCTCCTCAATATTGACGGACATTGGAGCATCTACTAATATTCAATATAGTGCCGGTGGACAAGTTGCAACAATTGTTGATTCAGCCAATACCACTAGTGCATTAGGACTTTTATATTTGGACCGTGGTATAATGGTTCTAGATATGTCAAGAAGTTTTGATCAAATAACTTTTATCTCCGGAGCCATCAGCTCTGTTCAATATACAAGTGGAATTAATCCAAATATGTCTGCATCACTTTGTATGTTTGGAGCCTCTGCTTCTATAGATGATTTCCTTGATCATTTGTGTTCAACAAGATTTACTGCTTCAAACGAAACTGCCGTTACGTTTCAGAATGTAACTAACATCAATAGTACAATCTTCTTCTGTCGAGCAGCCGCAGATGAATTCAATTATTCTTCAAATCCAACATTTACAGATGAAAACAATAGAATTGTCGTTATTGATCCTGGACAAGAAGTAGAACAAAAGTCATTTACTTTCATAACATCAGTTGGAATGTATGACGCAAACAATAACTTATTATCTGTAGCTAAAGTTTCTCGTCCTGTTTATAAAGACGATGAACGTGATCTCACTCTACGAATTCGTCTAGATTTCTGATATAAACGACTTATGATATGTCTATCCAAAGAATTACAGAAGATTTTTTCGAAACGTTTACTATAGAGACGAATCCTAAACGAACCTATATTTCTTCTTCTATTTCCGGAATAACCGGTTCTGTAAATCTTTTTGCCAGAAGATCATCAATTGAGAAAGAGATATATCCTCTTTCAACTTTCAGCTCTAGTTTTTTCATCGATCAAAACGTTGACGATATAAGAAAAGATGTTATTTTATCGGCAGTTAGTAATTCAAATATTACTAGCGATCTAAACACTTATTTATTAGCAGTTAATGAACAACAAAATTCTGTTAGATTAAATCAAAAGCTAGAGATATATCGTTTTACACCTCCGTTTAGTTTCAATACAAATACCGGACGAAAACTAACAACTATAAACACTTTAATGCCATATTATCGTGCTATATATCCAAATTCAAATTATTCATATGCCAACTATCATTGTTTGAATTTTTATACTGCTAGCAATGTCCCAACATCAAGTGTATTATTATATCCAAATCCAATACGTCAGACCACAACTCCAGGTGGACTTGAACTAACGGAATATGGGTTTTCAAATGCATTCTCATTTGATTTCTGGATAAAGCCAAAATATACAACTGATGAAAGAAATGCAGCAGCATCCTATAAGCCAGGTTGCGTATTGCATTTAACCAATTCATATGCAGTCACCATTCATACCGGTTCTTCTAGAGATTTGAATGGATATCCAAACGCTTTTAAAATATTATTGCAGCTATCTGGAGCAACCAACGTAGCTCCGGATCAGGTCAACGTTTCTACTGATTATGTATTTTATTCTAGCGACAACTGTCTACCAATTAACGAATGGAGTCATGTAACAATTCGTTGGGGTGGACCGAGTTATAATTTTGGTAGCGGATCCTTTGTTGTCAACGACATAAACAAAGGGAACTTTGTCATAACTAATAGTATGACGGTCGGAGTGACCGGCGCTGGCTTTCTTCCGGATCCACTTGTTATGTGCGTTGGAAATTATTATCAAGGAAGCAATACCGGAGTTAATGAGTTGAGTTGGTTTTTCTCTCAGCCAGTATCAGACAGAGAAGGATTATATCAATTAAATTCTAGTGCAGATAGAGATAATCCAATTAATTATTTTTTCAATTATCCTCTTAATTCTGAAATTCATGAACTTAAGATGTATGACAGATATCTAGATAAAAATCAGATATCAAAGCTTTCGAAAGATGGTGCAGCTTTAGAAAACAACTTAAGATTTTATTTGCCACCATTCTTTACAGAAGAAAGCCCATATAGAAAAGTTATTAATCTAGAAGGTGGAATTCCAGTAACACCATTCTTTTCTATAGAAGGATCCACATATCAGCCGTTTGCAACTGATATGGCGTTCGGATGCGGTGGCCATTATATTAATTTAGAAAATTATGTAAGAGATTTTGCAACTGGAAGATATCCAAGACTTTGGAACCTAACTGCTTCAATTCCAAACTTAAGTTTCGTTGGGTCAACTGAAACTCTATCTGCCAATGATTTTCTATATTCTACCGGTTCTAATGTAAAAAGATTATATACGATACTTCCAAATGATAATGGTAAGTTTTATCCAAACTTTGATCTTCTATCTCCTTTAAGCAGTTCTACTTTTACTGATGATTTAGGTACTAAAATACTTGGATATATCTCTTTGAGAGATATGATTACAGCATCTCTTCCTGCTGATGTATTGGTAGAAAGCAGCGCAATAAGTGTTGGTCTAGAAGGTGGAAGCTCCCCCGACGACGTTGGTTCAATTCCTGGTAGTAGCTTGGCGATATACAATAGAACAAAAGACAACACTAGTAATCAAGTTGTTTTCTTCGATATAAGCAATCTATTCTATGGTAACAGAATTAAGCCTGGAACTTTTATAATTCGTGATACTAGTGTTAGCGGATCGAGTGGAAAAATAAACTTTGTAATAAAAGATAACGAATATGGAAATCTATATCGGGCTGACGCCAAGGGAGATCATGCCTCATGGGCATCCGTTGGTAACATATTTTATGACGAAGGCATTATAGTGCTTAAATCACCGCAACTATATTTCTTCGGAGAAAAACAGTACGAGGTAGAATTTCAAGGTATTCAAAACATTCATACTCTATCAGTTACTGCTTTTGCAAATCCATTACAACTTATAACTTCTTCATATGTGGCATATCAAACCGGTTCAATTGATGAAGTTCCATTGGCTAATAACTTTGATGACAAATATGTCTTTATCTCTAACGTCCTATTGCATGATGATAATCTAAACGTTATTGGTAGAACTTCTATCGCTCAACCAGTTCTTAAACGCTCCGGTGATAAGTTTCTCTTCAAAATTAAGATGGATTATTGATCGATACACACATACTTTAGTCACGTGATTAGCCTATAATACCCATACACCTCTTCTAATTGGTAGGGTTCCACTTATCATCTAATTGGTATTATGACTAAAACAACTATTAAGAAAACCCCGACAAAACGTAGGAAGAGCACCCGTAAAGGTAAGAGACAATCTCATTATATTACCGGGACACATAACTCTCCAAAATCTCCCCATCCCATTCAATATCGGTCTTCATGGGAGTTATATGTCTGTAAGCATTTTGATGAAGATCCGCTTATAACAACATATGATTATGAGCCATATAAAATAGCGTATATAGCTAATACGAAGTCTGGTAGGGTCAGATTTTATATACCAGATTTCGTAGTAAATTATGTTGATGGCTCTCAAAAAATTATTGAAGTCAAACGAAACTCTGCGTTGAATAATATAATGGTAGTAAAGAAAGCAGAGGCAGCAAGAAGATGGTGCGAAAGTCTAACAAAAAAGGGAAGGTTGACGACATACGAGTTTTGGACGGAGACAGTAATATTCCCGATCCGAGCCCGGTTCCTCCTTCTGGAGAAGCAACAGGAGAAAAAAGATTAGTAGATTTGGGTTTAGATATCAGCACGAGCTGCACCGGTATCTGCGTAATAGATAGTAAGACCGGTCAACTTGTTAAGCTTACTCATAAGAAGCTTGTTAAGTTTGAGGACGAGTATGAGAAGGCGGATAACTTTCTTTCAGATTGGATCGATCCATCTTGGAAAGTTCGTCGCATATACATTGAGGAAGCCGCCAAAAAGTTTACACCTGGGTTTTCTTCTGCTGACACAATAATGACATTAGGACGTTTCAATGGTATTCTTTCTTATATGGTTTATCAGTTATTCGGCGTTAAACCTATTATGGTTAACGTTCGCTCTGCCCGCTCTAAGCTTAACATTAAGATAGATTATAAAGACAAGAGTTCTTCCACGAAGGACAAGGTTTTGTTGCACGTAAGAACTTTAAATCCCAGTTTTCCATGGATAATCCGTGAGGCAAAGACGGGACAGTTTAAAGGTCAAATGATATATGATAAGGTTAATGAAGATATGGCAGATAGTTGGATTATTTGCCGTGGTGGAATGCTACTAAATCCTTGATTATGTCATCAACTAAAAAAAATTCTAAAAACCGTATAGATAACGATTATTATCCAACGCCTGATTGGTGTGTTAATCGTTTATTGGATGAGTTGTCTTTGCCTTCTGGTAAGTGGTTAGAACCTGCTGCTGGAGATGGAGCCGTTATACGGGCTGTAAACAAGTCTTATAAGCGCCCCCTCACATGGACCGCATCTGAACTACAGGATAAGTTTAAAAGCGATTTAGAAGCCTTGGTAGACC